>OASW01000077.1_pt1 | contig 62440 bp, 67 predicted proteins | sample 1475831 | NCBI WGS metagenome assembly OASW01 (sample SAMEA2579927, study PRJEB22360) | human gut metagenome
GCGTGGTGTATGACATCAGCGGCAAGCCGCCAGCGACTATTGAGTGGGAATGATTAACAGCTAACTCATAGCAACTCATTCCTATTCAGATACTAATTTAACCCTCTGTTTTTACAGAGGGTTTTTGTTTTTATGTATTCATTTCTATTCACTCTACACCATATTTTTCGTCGGTACAGGTGACGGTATTACCTTAAAGGTATACTCTCATGCCGTCATGAAAATGGTTTCTATACGGGTGAATTGTGCTTACCGATACAAAATTAAAAAACCTCAAGCCGCAGGACAAACTGTACAAGGTTTCCGATCGTGACGGGCTGTATGTAGCTGTGCTTACGTCAGGCACGGTCTCGTTTCGCTATGACTACCGTATCAACGGTCGCCGCGAAACACTGGTAATCGGGCAGTATGGGCGTGACGGTATCAGCCTGGCAGAAGCGCGAGAAGAACTGATTGCTGCAAAGAAGCTGCTTAAAGCAGGCCAGTCACCGGCTGCGGCTAAACGTGACGGTATCAAAAAGATTCGTGGTGCCGAGACGTTTGCGGTACATACCGACAGTTATATGAAACACGTCATCCTGGCTGACAGTACCCGCGCAATGAAACAGGCGGTGATCGACCGTGACATACTTCCGGTTCTTGGCAATAAAATGATGGCTGAAATTACCACATCGATGGTTCGTGATTTGTGTGACCGGATTGTCGAACGCGGTGGCCGGGCAACAGCAGTGCAGGCCAGGGAGATCATCAGTAGCGTATACCGTCACGCCAATGACCGTGGTCATGGTTTGTTTAATCCTGCGGCTGACATTAAACCTTCGTCTATCGCCATATTTAAACCACGAGAGCGAACACTGACACCAGAAGAAATTGGCCTGTTCTTCCGCACGCTGGATGCCATTGGTGCTATGGGCACTATGAAAATGGCTTTAAAACTGGTGCTTATCACTATGGTTCGTAAGGGCGAATTCACCAATGCAACGTGGGATGAAATAGATTTTAAAAAATGGACATGGACAATTCCTCCAGACCGCATGAAGGGAAGCCGGGCGCACGTTATTTACCTGCCTAAACAGGCACAGGATATATTGGTCGGGTTGCAGATGTGCGCTGGTGGAAGTGAATATCTGGTTCCTGGTCGTTACAATATCCGGAAGCCATTATCTAATGCCGCGCTGAACTCTCTGATCGACAGAACGGTGAAAATAATAAATGAAGATGGTGAGCATATTCAGGACTTCACTGTACATGATATGCGCCGTACAGCCAGTACGTTGTTGCATGAGGCTGGTTATCCTTCAGACTGGATTGAAAAGGCTCTGGCACATGAGCAGAAAGGTGTGCGCGCCGTATATAACAAAGCGGAATACGCCAGACAGCGCGCCTACATGTTGCAGCAGTGGGCCGATATGATTGATTCATGGATTGACGGGGAGCATACGGATCTGATTCCGTTCTCCCCGTCGAAGTTTGAGAAGTGGATGGCGGGGGAATAACGTTTAATAGTTCTGCTGATTTTCTTCCATCTCTGCTTCTGCTGCCAGTGATTCAATTTTGTTTTCGAATATTGCTGACAGTGTTGCAAATTCAGCATCAGTGACAGCGGGAATTGGAACAAACCTGATCCCGCTGTGTGCAAGCATGTTTGCAGTTTCAAGGCATTTTCTTAAATCTGCTGGTGATGCCCTGTTCATGCAGCACGCTCCCGCCCCTGGATGTCTGTTGGTGACAGCGGAGCATTGCTGAATGCATTTGTTAATCCGCCAATATCCAACGCGTATCCAGGGTGTAGTTGCACTGCCGGGTCTTCGCACTGATTACCCCAAACATCGAAGCCATGAGACGTCTGGCGGGCGAACAGTTCAATGCGAGAAACATCGCCTAATAATTGCACAAGTTTTTCACGAACGATATCTGGCTTTCTTGAATGCTCAAGCCGCGGTGCGGTAAATGACTGAACGATCCCTGCATTAATGCGCGTAGGTAGTTTTCCCTTTACCGCAAACAGGCAATCTTCACTATTGGCGCGAGTCATGTGTCCCATACCCATAACCAGTTTATCTGGTTGTCGACTACCACATTTTATCCACGTGAAGCCCTTCATCGTCATCAGACGGAATCCCCAGGCTTCAACAACTTTTAGTGCTTCGAGTGGTTGTGTTGGCACCCACCACATGGCCAACAGACAGTTTTCATCGGCCAAATCCCACACAGGAAGGCGGCAGATATCCAGCACACTCATAACCGGATATTTAAAACCGGCACCGCGATTACCATCTGCGGCTTTGTCCCGGTATACCCAGGGTGGATCTGCATAGATTAGTGTGTATTTCTTAGTCATAAACCACCCCACAACATCCTATGCCGCTATAGTCGCCACGGCGAAGGCCGTTACCTTTTGTGATACATTGGTCCCTGCGAACCGCGATCCTTGCACGTTCAACATCACCAGAAGCAACATCCATACACTGAAGCCAAAGGTGAGCGGCAATGCGGAATTGCCCTTTTTTCTCTCTTTCAATCGCGCGTTTTTCGATCTCTATCGCCGCAGGAGTAACGGCGACAATCTTTGACGGACTGCGCATTGAAACCTTATTCATGTGATATTTTTCAAGTCGGCTTAACTTTCTCACTTAATCCAACCCTCTCTGAAAATTAATGCCAGCAGATAAAGCCATGCTGAAACAGAGGCCAGGAATAAGTACCATCCTGACCATTTGCTCCAGTGCCTTAGCAGCGCACTCATGCAGCGTTGCTCACGGGACGATATACACGTTGCTGAACAGGAGGCTTTTTACCCTGGAACTCTGCCGGGCTTGCTGCCTGACGTTCATCAAGCCAACGCTCAACTTCATCACGGTTCCATGCGCAGCGTTTATCGGTGATATACCAGCGTTTAGGAAATTCCCCTGCGCGCTCCATACGGTCGATAGTGCTCCATGACAGTGGCACCACCGCCAGGAGTTCTTTCTTACCTAATGCACCTTTCATGAATACCTCTCTTGGTTGCAGTGCGGCGCACGTGGCGCCGCGGTGGTGGTTACTCGAATTCTGGACGCATATCGTTAAGCGTCATCATGAATTTTTGGTGATATTCATCACCGAGCTTTTCAGCCATGGTGTTAATTTCATTTTCAGCGCGCTTGAACATCGTTTTTGCATCTTCAGCAGATGGATCCAGGCTATTAAGTATCGCGATGATATATTCTCGAGCTTCTTCTCGTTCTGAATCTGAAATTGGCGACAGGTGTTGACGCTCATCGTCAACTACGGAATATTCACCAGTGATAACAGCTGCGTTATCTTGGCTAAGTCCAGCTTCAGCGCGCTCATCCATAACAACAGCCTTCTGCATTTCAATAGAAACAGGAAGATATTTGAACAGTCGGCGAATTACTGTTTTTTTAGCCATCTCATCGAAGTGATCAACCCATGGGCCACTGCTACCGGCTTTGCTCAGTGCACGAACTTTCTCAACGTCTGCCCGGCTCATAACTTCAAATTGGACTCCGCCATCTTTCAGTCGTGCAACGGCGTAAACGTGCGTTAATTCTCCGCGGTCACCTGTTTCGCAAGGTAAATGCTCGAGCGTTTCTTCCAGGCCGTATGAGTAGCTGAATTTGTCGTTTGTATGTACGGTACGAGCCGAGATACTCAGGATCTGCCCAGAGCGGCGGGCAAGGTCAATCATTCCGCGATAGCCGATAATCAGCTGTGCTTCTGTAGATACGGTTTCCCATCTTCCATTTACTTTCTGGCGTTTGTCGAACGGTATCAGGTAAGCGTGTCCAAGAGCTCCGCCTGGTTCAAGACCCAATTGGGCACATTGCATAATTGCCCCCAGGAAGCTGGCTTGGTCGCATGATGCAAGTTTTGGAACCTTTCTGATCTCTGTGGTTGCTATGCGCGCCAGACGGTCTGCTGTCATGTGCTTTGGAAGTGCCAAAGCCATCTGAGCTTTAATTTTTGGGTCTGCCAGAAGTCCGGCCAGAGTTGTTGGTTTCTCATTATGATGTGCAACTTGGTTACCGGTAGCCGCTGCCTTAAGTGCATTGATAGACATTTTTTCTCCTTACTTCATTCTGAAGACGCGTTGTGTCGTTGTTGTTTTGAATTTTTCGAATAACTCAGGGTGTACTGACTGGAATAGCTTCTGGTCGAATCTGTTGCTGATCTGAGATTTCCATGTGCAGAGCGGCTTTCCGTCCAGGGTCAGGACTGAGTGCTCTTGCATGTACATCTTCAGCTTCTCTTCTGATATAGCTATTTCTTCTTCCAGTGATTTTCTGCGTGATTTCATGTCTCGTAGATCGTTGAATAGTGCGAGTGCCTTTCCGTCAGCCTCGATACTTGTCCCGGCATCTTTCTCAAACATCAGCGATACATCGCTTACGCTGGTAGCTTCCGGCGGGTTAAGATTTTTCACTCGGTCCCAGAAAGCGATTTCTTTTTCTAAGATCGCCTGGATAGTTTCTTCATCACGCTCAACCCGATAGATTCGGAAGTCGTCGCCACCGATAAGCACACCGAAAACGCATACCTGTTTGTTTGTAACCATCAACCCGTGCATGGCCTGGGCCGTGTAATGCACAGGAATTGCATCTGTCTGGATTTCTCCCCATTCTTTGGCCTTGAACGGACTAACTGTTTTGATCTCAATGTTCTCGCCTGACGCTGCTTCTGCATCGATCTCAGCTGCAATAAAATCGTAATCACGGTGGATATAGCGGTTTCCGCGATGAACGATTTCCATCCCTGTTTCCTCAGAAAGCAGGTCTATTACGTATGGCTCCATACGCTGGCCACGCGTGAAAACTTTCTGCTTGCTTTGGTCTACTGGTTTGACACGTGGCTGGACCTTATCCAGATAAACCTCAAGCGGGGTGCGCCATGGGCTAATTCCAAGAATCCCTGCAACATCGCTTCCTCCGATGTATTTTGTTCTATCCATGATTCCAGCGTTCCGCATCATGCCGCGTCCCTCTGCCCATCAAGCTGATCCGCCAGATCCCAGCGCGCTATAATTGCCATTGCCTCGCGCCGGTAGGCATCCATCAGTTCTTCGAACTCAGGGCTGTCTTTAGCAGCCTCCAGCACTTCCTGACGAACGCCTTTGCCTGTTACAACGTCGAAAGTTGAGGACAGTTGATGAAGTCGGATGCTCTCAATCAGTTCAACTTGTCGGTCATATAGCTGTTCTGACAGGCGGTAGTCCTTGTCGAATGCCAGCATGATTTTTTGAAGATTTTTCTGCTGATTAACGTTCATTATCAGCCCTCCCATATCTCATTATCGTTGGCTACATCGCGAGCTTCTTTGCTGACGAAAGCCCACTTAATGCCTTCCTGTAAGGTGCGGAACTTCCAGCTCATGAATCCGCATGCAGTAACGCAGTACCAACCGTTGATGATTTTCCACTGCATAACTTGTTACCTCGGTCTGTTACCGTTGAGGTAATAATTATGCTTATTTGGTTTGGTGTCAATAGATATGAGTTAAAAAAATTACCCGTAAGGTAATCTATCTGGCAATAAAAAAGCCGCCATGAGGCGGCTTACTTACTGAAAAATATAGTTTTATTGTTTGCTTTTTTCGTTCTGGTTGATGACAAATTCAATGTAACTTTCGATCTTTGCTTTCTCGGTTTCGGGTAACAATGCGTAGCGCGAGCGGTCATAGTTGATAGTCGCAGGGTCGTGCGGGTGAATCAGTAGTTCATATCCGTGACGCCCGAATGCGGATGCAACATTCTCCAGGGTGGAAATGGAAACGCTGACCTCATTGTTTAACAGGCGACTGATTGTCACCTGGGCGACGCCGGATGCGCGGTGAAGTTTTCCCTGCGTTGAAAGGTCGCGGCTTTCGCTCATCCAGCGTTCCAGGTTGTGAGCCGCCAGCTGACCAATGTCGCTTGGGCCGACAGGCTGAAAACCTTCCTGAGAAAGCGAGCGATCGATATCAAGCCAGTTACGGGGTTTATTGGCGGCAGCTTCAATTTTTCGCGCAACCTGGTCGCCGATAACCTTCTTGCCAAGAGCCCAGCGGTTTACCAGATTTGCCTGAGTTCCAAGTTTTTCTGCCATCCGCGTCTGAACACCATTGAATTCACGGTCGATCAAGTCGTTGAGATTTTGCCTGCGGACGTCCTGGATACTTTTCATTTTCTGGAAAATCGCCTCATATATGAATCAGTAGATGATTCAATTTAAAGCAATATTACCCAACAGGTAAATGCACCTCATAGGTAACTATCCTTGATTTTTGTTACCTTATGGGTGAATATTTATTATCTGAAATAAATATCAGGCAATAGCTATGAGCGATAACGGACATTTCGATTTCAAAAAGCACTGGCTTGCACTTACTCCGGATGAGCGTGAAGCCTTCGCACAGGAAGCCGGAACGACGAGTCACTATATCCAGACTCACTTAACAGGTAAGCGCAAAATGCCAGGTAAGGTATTGATGAATGGGCTTTTTAAAGCCTGTAAAACAAGACAATGGCTGCGCTCAAAAGCAGAACTGGCATACTTCTTCTACTCATGATATCCATCCACAACCCTCTGTAGACCGCCATCCGGCGGTCTTTTCATATCTATTCGTACCTCAAAGGTAATAAAAAACCAAATCTGGTTGATCTTTTTTTTGTGTCAGCACAAAATGACCGTAATCCCAATACTAATAACAGGGCTTACCATGGAAATTATTACACGTATTGATGCCGCAAAGCGCGGACTTAAACGCTACTACACCGGAAAACCATGTAAGCACGGACATGACAGTGAACGCTGGGTTTACAACGGACACTGTGTTGAGTGCACTATGGAATCAAACCGTCGCATCAGGGCAGAGATTAAGCAGATCATGATTAATTCCTCCCCACAACATTCAAGCTGATAGCGGAGATTAATCATGAGCAGACATGCAACAGATTGGGCCTGGGAGACAGATCCAGGTAGCTCGTCATTAAAGCTCATACTGCTCTCGATGGCTGACAGAGCCGATGAATATAACCTCTGCTACCCCAGCATAGAACGCCTCGTTAAAGACACTTGCCTGAATAAAAAAACCGTGCAGGCCGGGCTTATATCGCTCATGAAAATGGGGCTTATTTCAGATACCGGAGAGAGAAAGGGTGCGACGAAAAGAGTGCGGGTTTTCTCTCTTAATATAACCAAAAACGGGAACATTAAAGGCAACCGGGAAGGGGGTAATGAACCCGAAAACGGTAATGTTACCGAAAACGGGAATATACCCAAAAACGGGATGTTGAATGATCCCAAAAACGGGATGTTGAATGATCCCAAAAACGGGATCCAGAACCAGTCATATAACCAGTCATTTAACCAAGAGAGGGAGAGCAGGACAAAAAGCGGGGATTCTGTGCCTCATGACCCCGGCGCAAACAACGCCGTGATGAATAACTTTGTTCCTCCTGGTGGGCCAGGGCAATTAGGCAAATTTGTCATGCATGAACAATGGCAGCCATCAGATGACTTTCTTCGGAAAAGCTCATTGCAGGGGATCTACCTGGACAGTCTGCCAACGGCACAGGAGCTTGCAGAGTTCAGAATTTACTGGATGGCTGAGGGTAAGGCATACCATCAGGCACAGTGGGAGCAGAAGCTGGCAAGGCGGCTGCAGATTAGCAGACAGAAGCAATCAACATTACCTGATAACAACGTTCCGCACTGGAACAGCCCTGAAGCGTGGGAGGATTTCTTGTGAACAACGTTTTTACCGCGATACAAAACCGTGACGGAGAAGCCCTTTCTCGCATGTCAGGTTATGAGCATCAGTACGTCAACAATGACAATGTGGTGAACATGTCAGCAGAGAGGCTTGTTGATGCCCTTTTCAAACAGCTGAAACAACTGTTTCCGGCGGCAGTAGTAACCAACCTGAAGACTCCAGAGCAGGAAGTTGCTGCAAAACAGCAGTGGATTGCTGCGTTTGCCGAAGGGGGGATCCGAACCCGTGAACAGGTTTCTGCTGGTATGCGCCACGCCCGCGCCAGTGAATCTCCGTTCTGGCCGTCGCCAGGGCAATTCATCAAGTGGTGTAAAGACAGCAAGATGGTTCTTGGCGTCACCATTGACGATGTGATGGCGGAGTTTCACCGGTACAGCAAGGAAAAAAGTTTATATCCTGGTGGTCCCGAAAGATTCCCGTGGCGACATCCGGTTATGTACTGGGTCGTATGTGATACCCGCCGTGCAATGTATCAGCGCCAGCTTAGCGAGATTGAGGTTGAGAAACACGCGCGCAGGCTGCTCGATGATTGGGCGAAAAAGGTAGCTTCCGGACAGCAGATACCCGATCCGGTGATCAGCATACAGGCAAAGCCAGAACCCATGAGTACGCCTCCGGACACAGGGAGAGACGTTTACCATCCACCAGGGCGAAGTTTCGGGTGTATGCCTAACGCCGCCACATTGGGGGGAATAACACCGGCACAGTGGCTGATGGAGGAATACAGGCGGGGAAAGGCGGCAGGATTTATCAAGTAATACCAGCGCGATAGCGCATTTTTTTACGCCTTGATAGTTACCTTCTGGGTAACAAAGTATTCTAAACTCTATTGATTTCGTGTCTTATGTGGTTTTTAATTACCTCAGGGGTAAATTATGAGAAAACAGATACAGGCTCTTGGTCGACTCAAAACAGGCCAGATGAACAAAACAGAATCTGCGTATTGCCAGCACCTTGAGTTGCGTAAACGTGCAGGAGAAATCGTCTGGTATCGATTTGAGGGTATCAAGCTGCGGTTAGCTGACAACACGTTCTATACGCCAGATTTTGCTGTGATGCTCGCCACCGGCGAGATGGAACTGCACGAAGTGAAAGGTTTCTGGACCGACGACGCCAGGGTGAAAACCAAAGTCGCCGCAGATCAGTATCCGTTCCGAATCATCGGGGTAACGGTTAAACCAAAGAAAGCAGGTGGTGGCTGGAACATCGAAGAGTTCTGAATCGACGATCTTTTTAGTTATCAATGTAATCAATAAGTTATGTGGATAAGCGAGGGTAAAGATGGAAAGTAATATCAAAGGGTTAGTTGCCGCCGGGCATGAGATGGCTTCGGAACTGAAAGCAGAATGTGGTGCCGTTGATATGCGCAGTGTGGCAAAGCTGATCAGCGATTTGGCAACGCAACTGGAAGTGCAACTGGTGCGTGCTAATGCGATGGCCGAAGACCAGCAGAAAGCGATTGAGTCAATTAAGCAGGCTGATTCGGCTGTTAAGTTGGCACACGAGAAGTTTTCGGCGCTGGCGGCGGAGAATGCGGCAATGCATGAAGCTATTGAAGCCGTTCGGAGTGTTGCGGATAACTCCAGTGGAATTGCCGGATGGCATTTGAATGGCGATATCGCTACATGGGAAGAGATTCTTCCTGAAATTAACGATATCGAAACCCCAGCCACCGATGCTTTCCTGGCTGAAGTACGGGCGCAGGGGGTAGAGATGTTCTCAGAAAAATTCGGAGGTGGCACTCCGCTATCCAATATGGTCAAAGAGGTTGCGGCTGATTTTGCGGCGAAGCTTCGCAAAGGAGGCAACCAGTGAGCAAGATTGACTATCAGGCACTGCGTGAAGCGGCAGAACGCGCAATTCCGGCAATGGAACGCCTGTTAACGTTGCCAGCCGATGATGACTTGTTAAGCGAAAAGGAGCTTAAAGATAGCGATGTTGATATTGATGCGATTAACAACTTCAAACTGCTGACCGGCCCGGAAACGGTGCTGGCACTGCTGGATGAACGGGAAAGAAACCAGCAATACATAAAACGCCGTGACCAGGAGAACGAGGATATTGCGCTTACGGTTGGGAAGCTGCGAGTTGAGCTGGAAGCCGCAGAGAAGCGCAACGCTGAATTACAAAGCGAGAATGCATACATCCGCAACCGGTTCAAAGAACTGGACCTGTTAATCGGGAAAAACATTCTGGTCATGCAGGCTGCGATTATCGAATGGCAGGCAACTGGCGACGCTAAGAGCGGACTGGCATGGATTTATAACACACTGTTTGGCCCTGGCGAATTGCCGGACGAATCTGAGAAAGATGCTCAGGCCTACTTTAATCGCAAATATGCACCGATTGACGAAAAGCTTATGGAGCTTCACAAGTGGTTTTGGGAACAAAGTGAATCCGAGCGCGCCGCTGGCATTCGCATCAAAGGAGAGTGATATGGCAACTTTGCAGGAATTAATCGACCTGACGCCAGAACAGGAAAAAGCGTGGAATCGCCTTGTGAAGGCTGTAAAGGATTTCAGGGCAGCCGGAGGAAAGTTTTATAGCGTCCTGGACACGCTGAGCGCATACAACGGCGAGCACGTTGCCAGCATTGATAACGATAAGGGCTACCACACTGCAAGCGTCTATATGCCTAGCATTGATGCGCCAGGGCTAACCAGTTGGGCTGATGATTGGCACGGCATCACGCTGAAAGATGGCGTTGAAGTGGATGAGGACTAACACATGACCACTATTACCAATAAGAAACAGTATCCCAGCGAGCAATATCTTAATGAGCTGATCACCAACATAGAGTTTGCTGCAAGGGCACCAGTTGAAGTCGTGAGAGCGATGGCAGCAGAGCTACAGAAGCGGCGCGAAGCTGATAGTGCAGAACCTGTAAGCCAGGCTTACAAGTTGAACGCGCTGGATGGCAACTCTCCGGTAACTCCGGATGGTTGGGTTATGGTTCCTAAACAGGTAACGCCGGAAATCAGCAACGCGATAAACGTTGTGGGTCAACGCTGTACATGCGGAAATTGCTCTCAGCGGTTGTGGGATTTATTACTCGACGCCACACAGCAAGGAGTTAACCGTGGCTAACCTGCAACTTGCCGTTAAAGGTGAATACTTCGATGCCATGATTCGCGGAGAGAAAACGGAAGAGTATCGCCTGTGTAATGACTACTGGAATAAGCGAATTATGTTCCGGGAGTATGACCGCCTGATTATCACAAAGGGATATCCGAAGCGCGACGACTCCAGCCGCAGAATTAACGTCCAGTATGACGGATATGAAATCAAGACAATCACACATCCCCACTTCGGTGATAAACCGGTAAAGGTGTTCGCGATAAAGGTAAATATTGATGGCTAAATCAGCAGCAGAGCGCAAAGCCGCTCAGAGAGCCAGACAAGCTGCATCTGGTGTGTGTAAGCTGGAAATTGTGCTTGATGCTCAGGAAATTGAAATGCTGGCGCGGAACTGCGCCGCCCGGCGCCCTAGTCGCGATCCCTATGAAATGGCCGAGTACATCGCGCTGCTGATCCGCCAGGATGATGCACGTGTGCGCGGGCGTATAAAATCGATCAGCAGAAAACTTTGCGGTAAGTGCGGCGAGAGAGTTCCCGTTAATTCATGCCCGTGTAATGGTGACTCGCAATGCTGGGTGACTAAAGGCTGGCATGAAACGAAATTAATAGTGTGACATGTCACGAGTAGATTATGCATGATGAATTTGATGGGTTTTGAATACTGCCGCCAACTATGGCGGCTTTATTTTGCATGGTACTATTACCACAACGGTAACTATTACCACGGTGGTTATGATGCCTGCTGAACCTAAAACCTATAAACGCAAATCAACGCAATTTAAGCCACTAACAGCAATGCAGGAGGCTTATTGCCAGTCATACATCAAAACGCCTGAAAACCAGACTCAGGCAGCGATTAACGCAGGATTCTCCCCAAATACAGCGGCAGTTAAAGCCAGTGTCATGATGCGCGATGAACGCATTCAAAAACGGATTGCCGAGCTGATGGAGGAGCGCAACAAACGAATGCGCGTCAGTGCTGATTACGTTCTCATGCGCCTGGTGGAGATCGACCAGATGGACGTGATCGACATCCTCAACGACGATGGGAGCCTTAAGCCAATCCGCGAGTGGCCGAAAATCTGGCGCACTACGCTTAGCGGCTTTGATCTGTCATCGACCATCATGAACATGAACGAGGATTCGATAGAGACAATCCTCAAAAAAATTAAATGGCCTGACAAGGTGAAGAACCTCGAGCTTATCGGTAAGCACGTCGACGTCAACGCGTTCAAAGAGCGCCTGGATGTTAATGTGAATGTGACAATTGCTGATCGCATAGCGGCAGCCAGGAAGCGACTCAAAGAACGTCAGGATGGTAATCAGTGACAGATGCAGTGTTATCTCCTGAAGAGCAGTTAATCGAAGATATTGCAGGGTTCACTCACGATCCGCTTGGCTATGCCCTCTATGCGTTCCCGTGGGGGGAAGAGGGGACTGAACTGGCACATGCCACCGGCCCACGTCAGTGGCAGGCTGATGCGTTCCGAGAGATACGTGATCACCTGCAGAATCCAGAGACGCGCTATCAGCCGCTTATGCTGGCACGCGCTTCTGGTCACGGTATTGGTAAATCCGCATTCATCTCAATGCTGATCAACTGGGGCATGTCCACTTGCGAGGATTGTAAGGTCGTGGTGACCGCCAACACCGACAACCAGCTACGAACGAAGACTTGGCCGGAAATTATCAAGTGGTCGAACCTTGCTATCACGAAAGACTGGTTTACCTGTACCGCTACCGCGATGTACAGCAATGACCCTGGGCACGACAAGCGGTGGCGAGCTGACGCAATCCCCTGGTCTGAGCACAACACTGAGGCATTCGCCGGATTACACAATGAGCGCAAACGCATCATCGTGGTATTCGATGAAGCGTCGAACATTGCGGATCTGGTGTGGGAAGTTGCCGAGGGTGCGCTAACGGACGAAGACACTGAGATTATCTGGGTGGCGTTCGGAAACCCGACGCGTAATACCGGACGTTTCCGTGAATGTTTCCGCAAGTATAAACACCGCTGGAAAACTGCGCAGATTGACAGTCGGACGGTGGAAGGTACCAACAAACAGCAGTTGCAGAAATGGGTTGATGACTACGGGGAAGACAGCGACTTCGTTAAAATCCGTGTGCGTGGCATATTCCCTGATGCATCTGAATTGCAGTTTATCCCTACCGGTCTTACTGACGAGGCAATAAAACGGGTGGTAACCGCTGCGCAGGTTGCACATGCTCCGGTGATAATCGGCGTTGACCCGGCATACTCCGGCGTTGATGACGCTGTGATATACCTGCGGCAGGGGCTACACAGTAAGGTGCTGTGGACTGGAAACAAGACTACCGACGATCTGATTATGGCGAAGCGTATCGCTGACTTTGAAGACCAGTATCAGGCTGACGCGGTGTTCATCGACTTTGGTTACGGAACCGGTTTGAAGTCAATCGGTGACGGCTGGGGTCGTACATGGCAACTTGTTCCGTTCGGTGGCGCGTCTACTGACCCGCAGATGCTCAACAAGCGTGGGGAGATGTTCAACTCATGCAAGACATGGCTGAGGCTTGGCGGCATGCTGGATGACCATGAAACAGCGGACGACCTGTCGGCGGCAGAGTACAAAGTTCGAGTGGACGGTAAAATCGTTATCGAACCGAAGGAAGATATCAAAGAGCGGCTTGGGCGTTCTCCTGGTAAAGGCGATGCGCTACTGCTGACGTTTGCGTTCCCTGTGTCGAAGCGTCTGCGAATTCCCGGTCAGCAGAACCAGCAAGGCAAGGCCATCACAGATTACGATCCCTATGCTTAATCCGCTGGTGGGGATAATGTCGTTGATATCCTCTGGTGAGGATAAAACAAAGCCAGCTCATCGGCTGGCTGTTTGTGACATGTCACGGTGTTATTGCTCGCTTAACTTCTGCTTCAGCAAGTAACCTTCGAGCATCCAGATTTTGTTTACAGCATTCTGCCGGGCAATCTTCCGACCAATTTCTGCATCAAAATTTTCCGGACTTGCACAGGCACTCTCTCCGGTGACGGTGAAGCCATTCTTCAGTACCAATACGCAGAAAGTCAGGAGGTCTGTAGATTTATGCGCTGTCCATGAATCGCCAACGCCCATATTGGCAGCACGAATGCCGTCATAAGCAGTAAAGAAATGCTCTTCAAGAATGATGCTTTCGATATATTGAGGCGTAACTCGCGGAGCGGTTTTGCCTTTCTCAACGATTTCTTTTTCGATTTGCTGGTCGTTCATAATCTCACCTTAAAAAAATGCCCGGCGAACCGGGCGAACTGGAAGCAATGAGTTATGCCTTCCGTGGCTGTACGGGTTTACAGCATGAAGTCATCGCAATGGCGTCCTGCTGTAAAAAGGGCGGTGATAGTCCTTCAAGGGAAACCATCACCGCCAAGCCCCTGGAACTTCTGGCATCACGGTCCTTAGGCGTGATTCTGGTGTGGCATGCAGGATTCGAACCTGCGACCAACCGCTTAGAAGGCGGTTGCTCTGTCCAACTGAGCTAATGCCACAACGCTGAGAGCACTTAGCCTGTTAAGGCGCCACACTTTGTCGCGGCTCCATAAATGCTCTCATCGTTGTACCCTCGTCTCTTCCGAGGCGTCACACCGAATCGCCGGGATGGTGAATCCCCGTGCGCGGAATAAAACCGCTCGACTTGCACATTCCGGCTACCTGGTTCGTTTGCCCGAGCAAGGTAGGGTGCCCCTTAAACGTATCCAGACCGCTATCGTCGCATGTGCCATACGCCGTACTGCTCAAAATAAAAGCTCACTCCACCTGTTCAATTTAACGACAAGCCAGTCAGGTTAGTAACCGGAATGAACTTTTTTGTTACCCGAAGGGTAATAATTCGCGCGTTAAATGTCAACTGCCTACGATAAATAAATCATATGTGGTTAAATTGGTAATAATTTAATTGCGTACGGAGTCATTGATATGTGCATGGGTAGCTCACCATCAGTGCCTGCAACACCAGAAGTTCAGGCAGCACCACAGGAGCAGGATTCCGCCGTTGTTGATGCCCGAGACGAAGAAACTCGTCGCCGTCGCGCTGCTGCTGGTCGTAGTTCTACGCTGCTTACCGGTTCTCAGGGCGACACATCAACCGCTAATACCAGCGGTAAAACGCTGCTTGGTCAGTAACCGGAGTCATTGAAATGGCGGAAACAACTAAAGAGCGATTGAACAAACAGTTCGCACAACTTGAAAGCGAGCGTCAGTCGTTCGAGCCGCACTGGCGCGAGTTGAGTGATTACATCAACCCGCGTGGTTCCCGCTTTCTGACTTCTGAGGTCAACCGTAACGATCGACGCAATACACGCATTATTGATTCGACCGGGACTATGGCGGCGCGCACTCTCGCCAGCGGCATGATGTCAGGCATCACAAGCCCCGCGCGTCCGTGGTTTCGCCTGGCTACGCCAGATCCTGAAATGATGGATTATGGCCCTGTTAAGTTGTGGCTTGAGGCGGTGCAGAACCGCATGAACGATATGTTCAATAAGTCGAATCTCTACCAGTCTCTTCCGCAGTTATACGGAAGCCTCGGCACATACAGCACTGGTGCAATGGCGGTGCTGGAGGATGACGAGGACATCATTCGCACAATGCCATTCCCGATAGGCAGTTACTACCTGGCTAACTCACCTCGTGGCAGTGTGGACACCTGTTTTCGCAAGTTCTCTATGACTGTTCGTCAGCTTGTTCAGGAGTTCGGGCTAAATAACGTCAGCGAATCCGTAAAAAGCATGTGGGAAAGCGGCACCTACGAGAAGTGGATTGACGTGATGCATTCGGTTTACCCGAACATTGACCGCGATACATCGAAGCTGGATAGCAAGAACAAGCCATTCAAATCGGTTTATTACGAGGTTGGTGGCGATAACGACAAGTTGTTGCGTGAGTCCGGATTTGATGAGTTTCCAATTATGGCTCCGCGCTGGGAAGTTAATGGCGAAGATGTTTATGGATCATCATGCCCGGGTATGCTGGCGCTTGGACCTGTTAAGGCATTGCAGCTTCTCCAGAAGCGCAAGTCGCAGTTGATTGATAAAGCCACCAATCCGCCGATGGTTGCTCCGACTTCCCTCAAGAATCAGCGCGCCTCCCTTCTTCCTGGCGACATCACGTATATCGATCAGATTACTGGTCAGGATGGTTTCAGGCCTGCTTATCTGGTTAACCCCAGTACAGCAGATCTGGTAGCAGACATTCAGGACACTCGTCAAATCATTAACAGCGCCTACTTTGTCGATCTGTTCATGATGTTGCAGAACATCAATACCCGCTCGATGCCTGTTGAAGCGGTGATCGAAATGAAAGAAGAAAAACTTCTGATGTTGGGGCCGGTTCTGGAGCGTCTGAACGACGAATGTCTTAACCCTCTCATTGACCGCGCTTTCTCGATGATGGTGCGTAAAAACATGCTGCCGCCACCGCCTGACGCGATGGAAGGTATGCCCCTGAAGGTCGAATACATTTCCGTCATGGCTCAGGCGCAGAAGTCTATCGGCCTGTCCAGTCTGGCGTCCACGGTTAACTTCATTGGTCAACTTGCGCAAGCGAAACCAGAAGCTCTCGACAAACTCAACGTTGATCAGGCGATCGATGCATTCGCTGATATGTCCGGAGTGTCTCCAACCGTCATTGTTCCGCAGGAACAGGTTGAGCAGGCTCGCCAGCAACGGGCACAGCAGCAACAGCAGCAACAAATGATGGCGATGGGGATGGCGGCGGCACAGGGTGCCAAGACGCTAAGCGAAGCTAAAACTTCGGATCCGAGTGTTTTGTCAGCTATGGCGAATGCAGTTAGTGGTCAGGGTGGGCAATCACAATGACAGATTACGAAGACGATCAACTGAAAGAAGAAAACGCCCGTAAGCAACGTGACATGGCGCAGCGTGAAATTGATGACATTCGCTTTGTCATGAGCAGTGAACAGGGGCGTCGCGTTGTCTGGTCGGTGCTGGAGAAAGGCCGTGTGTTTTCCGCTATCTCACCGATGGACGCTATGGCAATGGCATTTAATGAGGGGCAACGCAATCTGGCGCTGGAACTGTTTCAGCGCGTTATGGCGCATTGCCCTGAACAGTATTTGAAGATGGCCAAAGAGGCCAGTGAACAGGAGTGATCATGAATTTATTTGAGCGTTTGCTGTATCGCCGTCTTTGCAATGAGCAACCAGTCGATGGTGGAGCAGCTCCGGCTGCGTCAGAACCATCAGCGCCTGCAGGTGATAACCATGCTCCAGTTGGTGATCCATCACAACAGGAAGGTGATAAGCCACAACCTGTTGCTGATGGCGATAAACCTGCTGATGACAAAAAGCCTGAAAACGATAAGCAGGATGAAAAAAAGGACGGCAATAAACCAGAGGGTGCGCCTGAGAAGTACGAGTTTCAGGCTGCCGAAGGCGTAGAGCTGGATACAGAAGCGTTGAAGGAATTCGAGCCTGTGGCGCGAGGACTTAACCTGACCAACGAGCAAGCGCAAAAGCTGGTTGATGCTTATCCGAAGATTCTGGCAGGTGTTCAGCAGCGCCAGGCAGAAGCCTGGCAGAAAACAACCGAGCAGTGGGCTGCGGATGTAAAAGCTGACAAAGAAATCGGTGGCGACAAGTTGATTTCTAACCTTAGCGCCGCACAGCGTGCGCTTGACCAGTTCGGGACACCTGAGCTCAAAGAATATCTGAACACCACCGGGCTGGGTAATCACCCTGATCTGGTCAAAACGTTCGTGAAAATCGGAAAGGCGATGTCTGAAGATGGCATGGTCACCGGTGGTAATGAAGGCCAGCGTAGTGCGGCCGAAGTGCTCTATGGCAAATAAGAGAGGAAATGACAATGGCTGTTAAAGGCTTAACTGCGCTAACGCTGGCTGACTGGGGTAAGCGCGTCGATCCAAACGGGAAAGTCGATAAGATTATCGAGCTTCTCGGTCAAACTAACCCGATCCTTCAGGATATGCCTTTTGTCGAAGGGAACCTTCCTACCGGACACCGAACCACCATTCGTTCTGGTTTACCTTCGGCCACCTGGCGTTTGCTGAACTATGGCGTACAGCCAAGCAAATCAACCACAGTGCAGGTCACCGATTCCGTTGGAATGCTGGAAACCTATGCTGAAGTCGATAAGTCACTGGCTGATCTGAACGGTAATACCGCCGAATTCCGCCTGTCTGAAGACCGCGCATTTATTGAAGCGATGAATCAGCAGATGGCGCAGACGTTGTTTTATGGTGATTCCAGCGTTAACCCTCAGCAGTTTATGGGACTGTCCTCCCGCTATTCCAGCCTGTCTGCGGGTAATGCTCAGAACATCATTGATGCTGGTGGCACGGGTACAGATAACACCTCAATCTGGTTAGTGGTGTGGGGCGAAAACACCGTGCATGGCATCTTCCCGAAAGGGCAGAAGGCTGGCATCCAGATGGAAGATAAAGGCCAGGTGACACTGGAAGATGCGAATGGCGGCAAGTACGAAGGCTACCGTACCCATTACAAATGGGACAACGGACTTGCTCTGCGTGACTGGCGTTATGTTGTTCGCATTGCAAACATCGATGTCAGCAATCTTTCAGAACCTTCCTCTGCCGCAAATATTGCGAAGTTGATGGTTAAAGCACTGCATCGCATTCCAAATCGTGGCATGGGTCGCCCGGTGTTCTACATGAACCGCACTGTAGGCCAGGCTCTTGATCTGCAATCTCTGGAGAAAACATCTCTGGCGATCAGCGTAAAAGAGACAGAAGGCGAGTGGTGGACTTCATTCCGTGGTGTACCAATCCGTGAAACTGATGCGCTTCTGGAAACAGAAGCCCGCGTGGTGTAACGCCTGTTATTAACCTGTGGATCGTAACAGACCCACTAATGGAGAAAGAAGATGATCACCGACAAACTGTTGATGTTCTCCGAAGCTCAGGCGGTTACGAATACCGCGGCTTCTACTGACGTAATCGATCTCGGTCCAATTGACGGAAAACGTCGTGATATCGGCGTGGGTTACCCGCTTGAGTTTTGGGCGCTGGTTAACACAGCCGCCGCGGCAAGCGGTGATGCAACTGTAAACATCCAGTTGCAGACGAGTGAGAATAACAGCTCATGGACCACTATTTATGATAGTGGCGCACTGGCAAAGACCGCCATGACAGCAGGTAAACGAGTTGTTTCTGCAAAGGTGCCTGCCGGTGTTCAGCGATATCTGCGTGTTAACTACTCCGTCGCAACTGGCCCACTAACGGCTGGCGAATTCACTGCTGGTATCAGTCTTGATGTTGATGCCAATACGCCGTATCCGATCCGCTCAAAAGTAACTGGTTAAGGTGATATCGATGTCAGGTGAGAAACCAAGATACCGCGTTCTGCGCCTCTCTCATATCCATAACACACTGTGGCCGGAGGGGGCAGAAATCGAATACGAAGGTGAGCCTGGTAGCGCACTGGAACCTGTTAACGATGCAGCCAGACAGGCAAAAGCAAAGGTAGCAGGAAAGGTGTCTATGGCAGCAACCAGCACCAAAATCATCAACGATGTGTCAGATGATGGTGAACTGGATAAGCTCCGTGAAGAGTACGAATTGCTCTTTAACGAGAAGCCACACCATAACGCCAAAGCCGAAACGCTCCGCGAGAAGATCGCAGATAAGCGTAAAGAACTGGGCGTGTAAGCCTCGCGAATCCGACAAGGGGCTTCGGCCCCTTTATTGCAGGAGTGTATATGGAACTCGTAAACCTCAAAACCGGCACTGACAGCTACCAGGATGAGAGCGGAGAAACCAGAACTCGCGATGAATACCCGTGGGGGCTGTGCATCACTCTTAATAACGACACATTGAATAAGCTGAAGGCGCAACCTCAGGGCGTCGGAACAGAAGTGATGATAACTGCAAAGGCTGTTATTCGAGGCCTGTCTGCCAGAGAAACTGACGATGGTGTTAATCGCAGCGCCGATCTGCAGATCACTGATATGGCGATCGCTCCTGTTTCCGGGGATGTAGAAAAATCAGCGGCTGAAACTCTGTACGGCAATGGGGGTGAGTAATGGCCTCTGTAGTAGAGATCTGTAATCGTGCGCTGTCCAATATTGGCAACAGCCGCAGCATTAACAGCCTGACGGAAGCCAGCAAGGAAGCGGGGGAATGTTCGCTGCACTTTGAGGCCTGCCGTGATGCTGTGCTTTCTGATTTTGACTGGAACTTTGCTACCAAACGCGTGGCGCTTGCAGATACGAGCAATCCACCGCCTGACTGGGAATATGCGTATCAGTACCCGTCCGATTGTCTGCGCATTACTGAAATTATGCTTCCTGGTGTACGCAATCCAACAGCAGCAATGCGTGTTCAGTACGAAGTTGGTGCAGACACCAACGGAACAGGAAAATTGATCTACACAGACCAGCCGCAGGCATGGCTCAAGTATGTCTCTCGCGTTACAGATGTGAACATGTTTGATGCCATTTTTATGGAGGCGTTGGCTTGGCGTCTTGCGGCAGCTATTAACATGGCGCTGACTGGGAATGCAGACCTCGGTACGTTTGCCCTCAATATGTACAATCGCGTGATTCTTAGTGCTGGCTCGCATAGCCAGAATGAATCACAGGAACCACAGCCACCGGTTGACGAGTTTACCATTGCGAGGTTGTCCTGATGGCTATCAGTTGGATCCAGCCCAGCTTTGCCGGTGGTGAGATTGGACCGTCGTTGTACGGTCGTATCGACATGGCGAAGTACCAGGTGGCATTGCGCAAGTGCGATAACTTTATCGTGCGGCAGTATGGCGGCGTTGAGAATCGACCTGGTACGCGTTTTGTTGGTGCCGCCAAATACCCAAATCGGAAATGCCGCCTGATCCCGTTCCAGTTCTCGACGGTTCAGACCTATGCTCTGGAGTTCGGGCACCAGTACATGCGCGTTATCAAAGATGGTGCGTTGGTGCTGAACAGCAGCAATGTTATTTATGAAATTGCCACGCCATATACTGAAGCCGATCTGTTCCGAATTAAATTCACGCAAAGCGCCGACGTGCTTACGCTGGTTCACCCGGCATACCCGCCGAAAGAGTTGCGCCGCTACGCGCATGACAACTGGCAACTGGTTGATGTGGTAACGAAGAACGGGCCATTTGAAGATATCAATATTGACGAGTCAGTGACGGTTTATGCCAGCGCCAGCACCGGGACAATTACGTTAACGGCAAGCGCCTCTATTTTTGGCGCGGAGCAGGTAGGCAAATTGTTCTATCTGGAACAGCCTGCAGTGGATTCAGTGCCGGTATGGGAAACCAGTAAGAGTACGTCGATTGGCGATATTCGCCGTGCAGACAGTAACTACTATCGCGCCGTTACAGCAGGCAAAACAGGCACTTTGCGCCCTTCGCATACAGAAGGCACATCATGGGATGGCTGGGGCGGATCCGGTGATGATGATACTGGCATTGAGTGGGAATATCTGCACAGTGGTTTTGGCATTGCCCGTATCACTGCTGCAAATGGAACTACTGCAACTGCCGAGGTGATTTCCTATATCCCTTCGCAGGTCGTTGGCGAGGATAATGCCAGCTATAAATGGGCTAAATATGCCTGGAACAGTGTTAATGGTTATCCTGGCACTGTTGTTTATTATCAACAACGTCTTTACTTCGCCGCATCGACTGCGTTCCCTCAGACTATCTGGGCCAGCCGTACCGGGGATTATAAGGATTTTGGCAAAAGCAATCCTACGCAGGATGACGACAGAATTATCTACACCTATGCCGGGCGTCAGGTTAATGAGATCCGTCACCTGATTGATGTTGGCTCTCTGGTGGCGCTGACTTCCGGAGGTGAGTACGTCATCACCGGCGACCAGAACAAAGTGTTAACCCCATCATCATTTGCATTCAGCTCTCAGGGATCAAATGGCTCAAGCAACGTCCCACCAATTGCTGTGGCGAATATTGCTCTGTTCGTCCAGGAGAAAGGCAGTGTTGTCCGTGATCTGGCCTACTCATTCGATGTTGACGGCTATCAGGGGAACGACCTGACCATCCTTGCTAATCATCTTTTTCAGAAGCACAGCATCGTTGACTGGTGCTTCTCTATTGTCCCTTACTCCAGCGCCTTCTGCATTCGTGATGACGGTAAATTACTGGTGATGACCTATTTGCGTGATCAACAGGTTTTTGCATGGGCACCACAGTCCAGTACCGGAAAATATGAAAGCACATGCAGTATCAGCGAAGGAAATGAAGATGCGGTGTATTTCGTCGTTAACCGAACCGTTAACGGGCAAACAGTGAGATACATCGAGCGGCTGTCCAGCCGTTTATTTATCAGCGATGAAGATGCTTTCTTTGTTGATTCTGGCCTTAGCTATGATGGAAGAAATACGTCTGACAGAACGATGACCATCACTGGTGGTTCTGGTGAATGGGATTACCGTGCGGAATATACAATCAGTGTTTCTGGTGGTGCGTACTTCACCAGTAGTGATGTCGGCGCGCAACTACAGTTCCCTTATACCGGAACTGATCCTGATACTGGCGATGAAGTGTCAAAAGAATTACGTTGCGACATTATTTCTGTAACCAGCAATACCGCTGTAGTGGTTCGTGCTAACAGGAACGTCCCGCCATCCCTCAGGAGTGTGGCCACCACGAACTGGCAGATGGCGCGCCGGACATTTGGAGGCCTGTCTCATCTTGAAGGCCAGGCCGTAAACATTCTCTCTGATGCGAACGTGGAACCACAGAAAGTGGTTTCCGGAGGTGCCGTCACGCTGGAATCTCCGGGGGCTGTAGTGCACATCGGCCTGCCAATAACTGCTGAATTCGAAACACTGGATATCAACATTAACGGACAGGAAACGCTGCTGGACAAAAAACTGGTGATCCCGTCCGTTACTCTGGTTGTGAATGCCAGTCGCGGCATCTGGGCGACTACGCCCGGCGGTAAATGGTACGAATATCCACAGCGTGAATTCGAGTTCTACGATGATCCTGTTGATGACGCTACCGGAAAAGTAGAAGTGAAACTGGACAGTAACTGGGGCAAAAACGGACGTGTAAGAATCCGTCAGCTTGACCCGTTGCCGCTGTCTGTTCTTGCCGTTATTCCTCGCCTTACTGTTGGGGGATTCTGATGATCGAGGTTCGAATTATTCCCGCCACCGAAGAGCATCTTCAGATGATTTTGCCGGATGTTCGTCAGGCTGATATTGACGAACTGTATGCGGTATCGCTGATGACTACCGAAGATGCGCTGCGTGTTGGTCTTCGCACTGCGACTATGGCCTGGTCAGGATTTGCAAACGGAGAACTGGTAACCATGTTTGGTGTATCTCCGGCGTCAATGATCGGTGGCAATGGTACGCCCTGGCTGGTCGGAACCAGCCGTATTGAAAAATATCAGAAGACATTTCTTCGCCACTGCCGACCTGTATTGCAGCAGATGTTGGCAGTTTATCCGCGCCTGGAAAACTACGTCGACGAGCGAAACCATGTTGCCAAAGCATGGTTGCACTGGCTTGGATTCAGGCTTGAAGAAGCCGCGCCTTATGGTGCTCTTGGTCTTAATTTCCACAGATTTCACATGGAGAGAAAATAATGTGTAACCCAGCCATCGCTTTGGTTGCCGTCACAGTGGCATCCACAGCCGCGTCAATGTACAGCCAGAGCAAGCAGGCAAAATACCAGTCAGCCATAGCTGATCGGAATGCTGAAATTGCTGAAGCTCAGGCACAGGATTCAATCAATCGTGGGAATATTGAAGCGGATCAGCGTCGTCGTGAAATGCGTCAACGCTCAGGCACTGCGGCGGCCACTATGGGGGCTACCGGTGCGGAATTAAGTAGCGGAACAGCTCTTGACGTTTTTGCGGATAATGCTCAGTTCGGCACTCTTGATGCGTTAACGACAGTGAATAATGCTCAGCGTGAGGCATATGGGTATCAGGTTCAGGGAATGAATGCTCAGGCACAGGGGGCTGCTGCTCAGTCGGCTGCTAAATCATCGATGACCAGCACTTTGTTAACGGCACCACTAAAAGCATACGGTGCATACCAGATGGGCGGCGGAACGTGGAGCCCGTTCTCTCAGAAAGCTGCGCCGATTTCTGCTGCTGTTGGCACTCCAACCGGTCGATAAGGGGATAATAAGATGCCAGTTGTACCAACAACATCGGGCCGTCAGGTTCAAAGCAGAGGGATTTCGACGCAGGGATTCTCATCGTTTCAGACACCAAATGTCGGTGATGTACTTGGCGATGTTGCAGAGCAATATGCAGGTATTATTGCGCAGGCAAAACAGCGTGCGAATGTTGCTATGGCTCAGGATGCTTCTCTTAGCTTAAGCCAGATAAGCAGCGATCTGCTGAATAACCCTGAAACAGGTTTGCTTAACCTGAAAGGGAAAAATGCTATTGGAAAAGGTCAGGAGTATACGCAGCAGTTTGATGCTCAGGTCGAACAACTGGCTATGTCGCTGCTGGATGAACAGGCTCGTAATGCTTTCATGCAGCAGGCGCAGCAGCAGCGCATTCAGTTCACTACGCAGGCCGGGCGGCACGAGATAGGGCAAATAAATGCCTACGAAGAAGGCCAGTTTCAGGCTACGCTGCTGAACAATGGTAAAAATGCCGCAGCATTGTATGGCGACAACGCCGCATACGTATTGGCTAATAAGCAAACTTTCCAGCAAATTGAGGATTACGGCATTGCACATGGCTGGAGTGACGAGCAAATCCAGGCCAAGAAAATCGAGTTTAAAGAAGCAACAGCAAAAGCAACTGCTCAAAATGCTATTGGAGCAAACTATCTTCAGGTAAGACAGCAAAACGGCGAGTTAAGCGATACTGCTGCTGGTTCTCGCCGTGCTGTAGCAGATAGTGGCTCTTCCGATCGTACCCGCGGTATACGCAACAATAACCCCGGCAATCTTGAATACAGCAAAACTAATCCGTGGGTTGGGCAGACTGGTGATGATGGTCGCTTTGCCAAATTCGAAACCCCTGAACACGGTATTCGTGCATTAGGGCGGAACCTGATGTCGTATCAGCAGCAGGGTATTGATACCGTCAGCGAGATAATTAATCGCTGGGCACCGCCTACTGATAAAAATGACACTATGTCGTATATCAAAGCAGTGTGCGAACAACTTGGCGTTTCTGCTGATGAGCCTCTCGATGCATCAAATCCTGATACCCTGAAGGCGCTTTGTGCAGCCATTATCCATCATGAAAACGGTAGCCAGCCATACAGTGATCAGCAGTTAACTGCAGGTGTTAGTGCTGCGCTGGGGCTTTCTCAGCTACCGACAAAAAATAAACGTTATACCGGTGTAGCCTGGTTCGATGCTTTAAGTGAATCAGATCAGGCCAGCGTGTTGCGACAGACTGATGCACTAGCCAGACAACAGCAGGCTGAATATAAAACGATGCTCGACAGCCGGGTTCGCGATGCGACGGCTGCGTATATGCGTGGCATTGAATTTCCTAACCCACCTGGTGAGGATGATTTTATTGCAGCTTATGGAGTCAGAGAAGGAAACCTGCGATATACCGAGTTTAAGAATACGCAGATCGCCGGACAGTATATAGGCTCTTTCCGCAACATGCCGACAAGCAGCATTACAGCATATGTTGAGCAATTACGCCCGGATACTGGTGATACAGGGGAGGGGTATGCGGCACGCGCAACTCTTTATGACAACGTTGTTTCGGCTGCAAATCAGGTGATAAAGCAGCGGCAGTCGGATCCTGTGCAGTTCTCTCTTGCCTCCGGACAGGCAAAGCCTATCGACATGAGCAATAAGGATAACTTTGGACAGAGCGTTGCCTTGCGTGCCGCTCAGGTCAGTGACCTTGCTAAGTCATATGGCACTCCACTGACGTTCTTTTCCAAAGACGAGGCCAATCAGATCGGTGTTTTCTTTCGTGATGCTCCAGTTTCCCAACAGGCAGCATATCTCGATACCATCAGGCAGAGCACTGGTGGTGGGCAGGTGTATATGTCAGCACTACAGCAGATCAGTGCCAACGCTCCATCTGCTGCCGTTGCCGGGATACTGATGGATAAGCCTGGTGGTATTTTGGCAGAAAAAAACTGGTTTAATCCGGATGTTTCCGTGTCTCCTGAAACCGCTGCGCAGACAATTCTTGCTGGCGCGGCGGCTCGTAAAGGTACTGATGATGCGAAAGGTATTCCGATGCCTAAAGATGCTGATCTTCGCCTTGAGTTTTCTGACATGGTGAAGGATGCATTTGCTGGTGACGCTCAGGGCGCATCAATGGCATACGAGATCGCAAAGGATTATTACGCTGGTGTGATGGCGAAAAAAGGCGTGGTATCAGGCGAAATTGACAATGATGTCTGGAAACAGGCTGTTAACGTAGCTACAGGTGGCGTGCATGACTATAACGGAATGGGGAATGTCCTTTTGCCGTGGGGAATGTCTGCAGAGCAATTCGATAAGCAGGTTAATCAGGCTTGGAATGAACAAGTTGTCGGCTCAGGGATAAAAACACCGCCTGGTCAGTATGGTTTGCAAAGTTACGGCGATAGTCAGTACCTGGTGAAACTTGGTACTGGTTATCTGTTGAAAGATGATGGTTCTCCCGTTGTTCTTAATCTGACACAGAAGCGTCAGAGATTCTCCGGAGATATTCCGCAATGAGTTACTTTGGCCTTAATCCAGTAAACCAGAATCAGCAGCTTGACGAAGCAGCATCAAATCCAGCTGGCTTTAACAGCGATGTTGGTTTTTTCGACAATGCTGTAGGAGCGGCATTGTCTGGTTTGTACTCCGGGCTGGTGGCAAAGCCAGATCAGTTGCTATGGGCAGGGATGGATAAAATCGTATCCCCGATTGCTCAGTTTGTTAACGAAAACACCTCGATCAATGACACTTCAGTTTCATACATTGCTGAGCAGAGAAAACTAGCAGAGCAGCAGGTTAAGCGGCTGACGCCTGATGCCGCGACAACCGGAACCGCCGGGCAGGTCCTTTATGGGTTGTTCGATATGGGCGGGCAGGCTGTTGTCGGTACAACGCTCGGTGGTCCGGTCGGAGGTGCTGCGGCGGTAACTTCTCTACAGGGTTTTTCTGAGTTTGAACGGCTTACAGCACAGGGTGTTGATTTCAGGACGGCGCAGGAAGCGGGATTAGTGCAGGGTATTACTGCTGGTGCCGGAACACTGATCCCTATGAGCCTCGGGTTACGTGCTGGTGGTGCGCTGGCGGAAGGTGTGGCGGCTCAGCTTGCGCGGACGGGTGAAAGTTCAGTGCGACGCGCCGCAGCAACAGCAGTACGTGCAACGCCAGATATTGCCTATGCCGCAGGTACAAATATTGCGTTCGGTATGGCACAGCGTGGGCTTACTGCAAAAACGCTTCGTGATGGTGGCTATAGCGAAATGGCTAACCAGTATGATGTGTTGGATCGACAGGCAATTGCTATTGATGCTGTTCTTGGGGTGGCGTTTGGTGGTGTCGGCAGATTTATTAACTTTCGCGGCGAGTCTACAAGCGCACCAAATTTTTCACTAGTTGATATCGATGCTGCACTGGCGGCGAATGCCGCTCATCATGCTGAAATTGATATTGCTCCCGGCGTGCCGATCAACGTGCTTTCGCGTAATTCGCACATTCAGGCTCTGCGAAAAGCCATGTCTGATGTTAGCCAGGGGAGACCTGTAGACGTTGCCAGCATTGTTGAGTCTGCATCTTTCAGTGAAATTCCTGGACGCAAGAGTCTGCTGTCTCAGGCAGTTAATGAGGCTCTGTCATCTGTAGATGATGGAGTAACGGCGCGCGCTATAGAAAATCGGTTGCTTGAAGAACAGGCCGCGCAGCTTTTGCCGCGTGGCGATAGACAGGTTTACCAGTCTGAAATCGCTAATAGCCAACGAATTATTGAAAATCTCACTGAACAGCGCGCACAAATTCTTGCAGAAGATCCAGCCGGTAGCGGTAAGGCTTTATCTCGTGCTCGATCAGATAAACAGGCCAGACTTCGCGATATTGACCAACGAATCCGGCAGGCACAAGAACGCCTGGAATTTTCTCGTAACGCGTTGGCACCGCATGAGCCTGGCGGTCAGTTTTTTGAAGCTCGAGCAGAACTGGCTCGGAGACAGCAGGCAGAAAGTGAACTTAATGCTCAGGCTGTTTCATTCTATAAAACAGCAGAGGTCAGGACGCCAGACGAAGTAGCTCCTTTTGAGCCTGATAAAATATTGCAACAGGCAGAACAAAAAATGATGTCAGATCAGGCAGGAGATATTGATTTGCGCATAGCTGAAGACTCGCTGCTTGAATCACCTGACATGATAATCACCGTGCTGGATGATGATGGTAATCCACAATCGCGCAGTGCGCGTGAAGCACTGGATGAAGCGAACAGGGAAAGTGAGCAGGCAATACAGGATTCCAGCCTGTTTGATGTCGCTGTGGCGTGTTTCTTGAGAGGTTAAATTAAATGAGACAGGAATGTATACAAGCGGTTCAGCAGGCGGCGCAGCGCATGTTAACGGCGCGAGAAATACAGAACATTGAAGACCGCATTTATCGAAATATGCGCTCCATTGCTCGTGATGACCCTATATCGTGGCGACAACTTTCCGAATCAGAGCGGCTATATCGAGCAGCACAATTGGCATCTGAAGAATTACAGCGAGAAGCGGCATTAAAGAAACGTCGTGTGGCTCTCACTATAGCCGCGCGTCAGAGATTGGATAAATTTATCAATAGCTATCAAGGGGCTGATGGGAAACTTGGCGCTCTTAACCGTACTATAGCTTTTAATGCAGACGGTAAATCTAATTTCCTCTCTGTTGAATCCAGAACAAAAGCCACCCGTGATTATGCATTGAGTCAATTGCAGGAGGCATTCGAAGCAGTTGATCCTCGCTTTTTTGGTCTGTTTGAAGATGAAGCGGGCGTACGTGACCTGGTATATGAAATGCGGGGGCAAAATACTGGCAATGCTAAAGCAAGAAACGGTGCTAAGGCGTGGAGAGAAGTTACAGAGCTGCTGCGCCGCCGGTTTAATGATGCTGGTGGGGACATTGGCTATCTCGAAAACTGGGGGATCCCTCAACATCATTCTATGGAAAAGGTTGGGGCAGTATCAAAGGATAAGTGGGTTAGCGATGTTATAGGTAAGCTGGATCGCAAATATTATATCCGAGCCGATGGACAACTGATGAACGATGCCGAGTTGTCTTCATTTCTTGGAGAGGCTTATAACACGATCGCTACTGGTGGGCTGAATAAGCTTACTGATACCGGAATGCGAATTTCCGGCGCACGTGCTAACCGTGGTAATGCATCACGACAGATACATTTCAAAGATGCAGATTCCTATCTGCAATATCAGCAACTTTATGGCGATCGCTCTCTATGGGAAATCATGGTCGGTCACCTGGAAGGTATCAGTAAAGATATTGCACTGGTGGAAACATATGGCCCAAACCCCGATCATGTTTTCCGCTCTCTTCTTGATCAGGTGAAGGCAGAAACGGCAACAGCTAACCCGAGTAAAACCGGTAAAGTCGAGCGGCTGGCGAACAACACAGAGAATCTGTACAACTTTATTTCCGGAAAGACACAGCCTGTAGCGAATCCGCACATCGCGCGATGGTCTGACAATATCCGCAACTGGCTGGTTGCCAGCAGACTCGGATCCGCGTTGCTGTCATCGTTCTCTGATCTTGGAACCATGTATCTGTCTGCGAAGGTTACCAACCTTCCAATGAACCAGTTATTCCGCAACCAGCTTGAAGCTATGGACCCAACGAACCGTACAGAACTTGCGCGGGCGCGCCGCGCTGGTCTGGCGATGGAATCTCTACTTGGCAGCGTTAACCGCTGGGCGATGGATAATATGGGGCCGTCAGTGTCTCGTTGGGCGGCAACGGCGGTAATGCGTGCCAGTGGGCTTACAGCATGGTCAGATGCGCACAAGCGCGCCTATGGCGTAACCATGATGGGAAGCCTGGGAGAAGTAGTGTCACGGACACCAGACCTTCGTAGCCTCGATGACTCTGATTTTCGTATCCTGAAAAGCAAAGGGATTACTGACACAGACTGGAGCGTATGGAAGCTGGCGAAACAGGAGGACTGGGGGAACGGTAATAATATGATGCTGACACCGGAAAGCATTATGCGTATCCCTGATTCAGCAGTTAAACATCTTGGTGAGCCTGAACGCGTGAAATTTGAGGCAATGCGTAAACTGCTCGGTGCCGTAACTGAAGAAGTTGATATGGCTGTTATTACACCGGGAGCACGTGAGCAACTGATAACCGGTTCTGGTATTCAGCGTGGAACATGGAAAGGTGAATTAACGAGAAGTGTTTTCCTGTTTAAATCGTTCCCTATCTCGGTTGTTATGCGTCACTGGTCACGCGCTATGGGTATGCCGTCTGCTGGTGGGCGTGCGGCATATATTGCGACGTTTATTGCCAGTACGACCATTCTTGGCGCTTTGTCGCAGCAACTTAACGACCTTGCGTCTGGTCGTAATCCTCGAGAGATGACAGGAGAAGATGCCGCAAAATTCTGGCTTGGTGCTCTACTGAAAGGTGGTGGTCTTGGCCTTTACGGTGACTTTTTATTGTCAGATCACACTAGGTACGGAAGCGGCGCGCTGGCGTCGATGCTTGGCCCGGTAGCTGGTCTGGTTGATGACGTAGTGAAGATTGCTCAGGGCATACCGTTAAATGCTGTGGAAGGGAAGAGTGAGCAGACTGGTGGTGATCTGGTGAAGCTGGGGAAAGGTTTGATGCCTGGTGCGAATCTCTGGTACTTGAAGGCGGCTCTCGATCACATGATCTTTAACCAGATGCAGGAGTATTTTTCACCAGGCTATTTGCGTAAAATGGAGCAACGTTCGAAGAAAGAGTTTAACCAGACATACTGGTGGCGACCACAGGATGTCACTCCGCAATAAAAGGAGATATGATGGTTCAAATAACTTTTATTGTACTAATATGTGCAGCGTTTTTATGCTATTCATACATTTTGATAAAAATGGGTTTCAATTGGAATCTCTGTTGCGTGCAGCGGCATGGTTCGGCTTTGTAGTATTCGGAATTGTATTGTTCGGAAGAATAATAAAATAACTAGTTAATTTGTGGATTGGTGCTGTTTTTCCATGATAGGGGTAATTATGAGAAAAGTATTTTTGATTTTTGGATTTATGCTTCTCGTTGGATGCCAGTCAGCTGCACAGTTTGAAAGAAATATGCTTACGTGGCGCGGGCAGAGTATAGACGCAATGGTTCAGCAGTGGGGGTATCCTCAGGGAGAGCTTACATCTCCAGATGGAAACAGAGTGTATGTTTACTCAAGCTCTGGTAGTTATAACGTACCACAAACCACAACGTATAATACTACGTCTAATCTAATTGGTAATACTATATATTCAAACACATACGCAACAACTGATGGCGGTTATACACTCCATTTCAGTTGCTCTGTTTACGTTGAGTTTGGTGCTGATAAGATTATTAAAAATGTTACATGGCGCGGTAATAATTGCGTTGCGTGACATGTCACAGGCCGCTTTCGCGGCCTTGTTTTTAACGAATGCCACCGCCGCCCGGGCGGGAATCCGCAGAACGCCCACCGCAGCGGGAGCCGTCAGCAGCAGTATCGCTGTTATACTATTGAGTTTAATGATATCTTGTCCTTAATATCATTAAGTTTGCCATATATCTTTTTTGCATAAAAATCAGCCTCCTCAATAAACCTCGACTTCTCATTATCAGGCATATTTTTGAAGGTATGTGCACATGTATATTGAGAGTAGTATTTGTGAAATTCTTGATACGCATTATTGAGTTCTTGTAAGTCTTTTTTATACTCAGGAAGGTATATGTTTATTAGCATTTCCATCGTTTGCAACGGATTCGCTCTTGATACGTCAAATTTACTATCAGAGTGGTATCTGGCATTTTTTACGAAATTGAGAATGGTAATTGTGCTTGAATCTATGACTTTTTTAGTAAGTATACAATTTATAAATAATTGCTCGCGTTTATCCCTTAATATTTTTTGTCGCTCTAATCTTATGCTGTTTTTGTATCCTTGTCCTGCATTTATATAAGTGGAAACTATAGCAATAACTGCACCTATCAATGCGCCTAAGATAGTATTATCCATATAAGCCACCTAAACTGCGTAAAATTTATTTTCTGCCACTTCTGTAGTATATGTTGCGACCATTTTTGGTCACATTAACAACATGACCCTTTGTTTCTACTTTGTTATTTGTTGCCTTATATACTTCAAAGTCAAACCATGATATATGACTTATTTCGTCTATAGATACCATAATTTCTAGACCTTGAACTTTCTTTTTGCTTATCCCTTTTATCGCAGCACTGCGCTTAATTTGGATTTCACCTGGGTAAGCGTTTGTAAATGTAACAGATAAATTTTCTTTGTTTCTGTACCCTGACATTAAAGGAACAAAAGATATGTGTTGGTGTGGCCCTTGATTTTCCGTTGGCTCACCAGAACCATTTATTATTCCAACGTATACTTTATTTGATGATAAAGTAATTAACATTGGTTTCTTAGGATCTGATTCGATTGCATCAAGCAATAGCAAATCTAAAGAACCCTGGGAGTACGTTTTTCGCAATACCCTAGCTTTCATTGCCTCTGATATTTTGTCATAAATATCACGTTTATAAAAACAACCTAAAAGAAGATCTTTTAGCCAAACAAAAGATACATAACACAAAGAGAAGCAAATTGATGTGACTGACAGAAGAAGTAGCCACATGTAAATTCTATCTGTTTCTGGTTTTGACGTTACATTAAAAGTTTCCACCATATCGTGAACTAGGTGAAAATCAGGATATTTATATTTTATAAATGCGGCAATTATTACCGAAGCAACAAGGCAATATGTACCTAATGCAGCTACTTTCATATAAAGAAGCTGGCCTTCATGTCGGTATAAACGGAAATAATGATACTGGTTAGCGGTTATCATAATATAACCACTAACCAGAATGGGGATAATTAGAAGAGCTAACAACACTATTTCCTTACAGTGGCAAGATCCTGTTTAACGATTGCAGCAGCGAGACGACGCATCTCCTTAACCTCAGGAAGCTCAGAAATTTGCTGTGATGAGATATACACACCACCACGCTTGTTAACCTGCGCTGACGCCGGAACTTCTGCATTTTTTGCCTGAGGGCTGGGTGCATTATCCCTCGTTTTTGTACGAGCGAACCAAAATCCCATATCTCCTCCTCATGTAAACACATGGTTTACCTTTAAGGTAATAGTACGCTATTCACCCCCAGTCTGCAATCGTACAGAATTATTTAAAGGCACATCCCTGTGCCGCCGCTGTCAGAAGAACCCTGCTTTGTCGTTGATGTATTCCGCGTGGGTCTGGATATCACGCAGGCATTTACTCACACCGACGATGTAGCAGAACATGGTGGTCAGCTCCGCCGCCGCGCCCGATACGTCGTGCCCGTCGTCCTGTAACTGGTTCAGCAGATTCATCAGCAGTGAGTTCTCCGTCAGGCCGAGAACACCAGACGGCGAGTGAATCAGGCTGCGGTAGCCGGGCTTCAGCGGGGCGCTGTAGGTTTTGTTCTCTATCTTCATCGCCTGCATTACTGCTGACGCCGTGGCGTTGGCTACCTGGTCGGCAACCATCTTTATGCGTTCTTCCTGCGGGAGCGAGTTTTTAATGTAACTTCCGGTGCGGCGGATCTGAGGAAGTACTTCGCCTGTAACCCATTTGCGAAAGCGGTAGGGGATAGTGCCTGGTGTCACCGCATCGCGGCAGCGGAGGATCAGTGTGTAGAGGCCTGACTCGGAGATGATGATCGATTCTTGCTCACCGCCAGGGGTGTCGGTTGAAGCGACGCCCTTCTCATCATCATCAAGTTTTCGAACAGCATCTCGATGGTTTGCTATGCCTATAGCCCGACAAACATCTGAAGCGATAAACCATGGCTCACCATTAATGACGATTACCCGTATATCGGCTTGGGATTCGAAAGAAAAAATGGACGTGCTTTTTGTAGCTGTCATAGTGGTTACCTTTTAGTCTGGTTAATCACCACTACCGACGCCAATCGGTTGGTGGTGAACTGTGCAGGGTTGGCGTAACCGGCTAAAAGGACCCGGCGCACCTTTCGGTGCCCCCACACAGCCCACCATAATACGAATGTGGCCGTGCTATACGCATAAAAAAACCGCTTGCGCGGTGAATGCGCCTTTTAGTAATCCGGGACGCCAATCCCGGCACTGGATTTTGCCAGTGCCCGATTACTATGGCACAAGAGGAGTGCGATGTAAATTTACCGCAAAGGTAAATATAAGCACTCCACTTGGTAATTGCAAACCTTATCTGGTTTGTTTTCGTAATTGTTCGGCACAATAGTCGAGATGTGTTTGTAGATCCTGCATAGACATCTGTGAGCTGGTGACGTAGTTAATCAGTGCAGTCAGTTCGGCAAGTGGGCCATCGACATTAAATCCATCCTTATCGAGATCCCGGAGTAATTTCATCAAGTGCGATCCCTCCACCAGTGACCTGACGCCTCCCGGCGTGTGAATCCTTTCGGTAAATCCGTCTTCCAGTGGATAGTGATACTGCTGCATCTTATCTTCTCCATGTAATAACTGTATATTTATACAGTAGCAAATAATTTGTTTGCTATCCAGCACGTTTTGCAAATTACCCGAAAGGTAATATCTATTCGTATTTACAGTCTTTCTATCCATATGTGGTTTTTCAGGTAATAGAATAACCAGATATGCGGCGCAACGGGTGCTGCGACTATCTGGAGATTTAACATGACGGTCTCAACCGAAGTTGACCACAACGAATACACAGGTAACGGAGCTACGACATCATTTCCGTATACCTTCCGTATTTTCAAAAAATCCGACCTGGTTGTTCAGGTGTCTGACCTGAACGGGAACGTAACAGAATTGGTTCTGGATACCGGTTATACGGTAACAGGGGCGGGCACTTATAGTGGCGGTTCTGTTGTTCTTCCGTCGCCGCTTGCTGCTGGATGGCGAATTACGATAGATCGTGTGCTTGATGTGGTGCAGGAGACTGATCTTCGTAATCAGGGAAAATTTTTCCCCGAGGTGCATGAAGATGCCTTTGACTATCTGACGATGCTGATCCAGCAATGTTTTGGATGGTTCAGACGTGCATTGATGAAACCATCTTTGCTTGCAAAATATTACGATGCAAAGCAAAACAAAATTTCTAACCTTGCAGATCCATCACTTGAGCAGGATGCTGTAAATAATCGATCAATGCGCAATTATGTTGATGCTGCAATCGCCGGAGTTGTTGGTGGTTTTGGTTGGTTTATTCAGTATGGTTCTGGAGCAGTATACCGAACGTTCCAGGATAAGATGCGGGATAACGTTAACGCTCTTGATTTTGTTCCGTTTGAGCAAAGATATGCTGCATTAAATTTTGAAGTTGATGCGTCTGAATGGTTAATTAATGCGATAAATTCTGGTGCAAGTGTCGTTAGAATACCTGCAGGTAAATGGATGATTTCTAAGAACATAGATGTGCCTCCTGGAGTGTCTTTAATTGGTGATGGCATTGATTATTGGGATACATATAGACCAGCGCCTGAAAGATTATTAAAAAGTTGGAGTAAAGGAACCCATCTTGTATTTACTGGTGATGGAGAAAAAAACAAATATTTTTTTAACATCTCTAATGAAAGACCAGTTAAAATTGTTGAAGGGATATCTTGTAAGTTCACTGAGTTTACAAATGAAGATTCTGTAGGTGTTACTCCTGCTACACCAAAAGCCATGAGCGTAGCTGTTAGTATCAACAGGGCATCACAGTTACGCAACCTGAGAATAATGGTAAGTAAAAATGGTATTGAAGGATACAATAACCCTGATTCTTATTCATTGGGTGATGACTGGGATATAGGGTTGCATGTATACGATAGCTGTGATTCAGTTATTGATAACGTACAGATTGTCGGCTATTGGAGGGTAAAAGGACTACTACTGACAGAAAATGACGGGAGCCTTTCAATGAAGGGAAATCCTGAAAAAACGCACTTTAATAACGTTTATGTCCAGTCAGGGATCGCGATAAGGAATAGCCCTCAGATTGATCTTGTAAGTAATACTGAAAGCTCAGTGACATTTAAACATAAAAAGTCGATGAGAATAACTTCAGTTAAACAGTTTAAAATTGCTGGCAGTGAATCAGTATATACGTATTCAGATGCATCATTTGATGGAGCTAACATCACACTATCTGGTATTTCTCCTGAAATACAAGGTACAATAAGTGTAATCAGGTTTCCGTCAATTGGTAATAATTTTAGCGGGACTGTTTTTGAGAATACAGTAGCCACTACTCTTGATCATACATCAGGTAAGCCATCAGAATACTTTGGCCTTCCTGCATCCTTTGCATTAGAGGTTGATGGTTTCCCTGTTCGTAATTTAAGGTTTGATAAATTCAAAGCTCAAACAACATTTGATAAAGGAAATTGCATTTTTGGTGATTGCCGTGATGTTAAAATAACATCATCTGAGTTTGAAAATGGAATTATGATTGCGTATAACCAGACCGAGACTCAGGGTTATACAGGAAATCTTAGATTTTTTGCTTCTGATCTTCAGAGCAGCGTTAACACAAGTGAGTTTAAACCAAGAGACGCATTTGTAGACAATAGACAAATAAAAACGGAGTTTACTGATGGTTCGTTCATTATAAAGAACTGGAGGCCTACAGATACAAAAATACAATGGTCGTCTGGAGCAGATGCTATTGTTCTTAGAGAGTCACCTGACGAACAATCAGACGGAAATATTTACGGGTATCACATTGATGGTAAAAGATGGATTAATGTTAGTGGATATAACAAAGATATAAATATTTCATCAAGAAACTTAAGCGTAAAAAACCATGGTGATGACTCTGCAGTTATTAATATATTCGGCGACTCTGGAAATATTGCCATTAAAGGTAATTTTTCACCAATTATTGATAACAGCAAATCTCTTGGTGCACCATCATTTAGATGGGCACAGGTTTATTCTGCGAACGGTTCGATAAACACATCAGATGGTAGAGAAAAAAGTGAACCGATTAGTACAAGTGAGCTCAGCTTGTATATGTCTCGTGGTTATGAAGGTGATGCAATTCTGGATGCATGGGGAGATATCAGGATTGTAGCTTTTCGCTGGCTTGATGCCGTCAGGGAAAAGGGAGATGGTGCCCGCTGGCATTTTGGTGTTATAGCACAACAAGTGAGAGACACTTTCCTCGCGCATGGGATTGATGGAACCAGATTTGGCCTTCTCTGTTACGATGAATGGGATGATAAATACGCGCCAGTGATGGCGGTAAGGATGATCACTAAAGTTGTGGATGGCGTCGAAATTGAGATGGAAGAAGAATACGAAACAGAAGAGCGAACTCTGGTTTGCAAGGCTGGAAATAGGTGGGGTATCCGTACTGACCAGTGTTTATGGCTTGAGTCAGCTTATTTGCGTAGAAGAATCGAAAAAATAGAATCACGTCTTGCAATGCTTGAAAGTAGCTAAATATTGAGGATTAATCTTAGTAGCCGGCTTGCTTATTACGAAGTAAGTTCGGCTTCTTTCTTCTTTAATTGTGACTGAGAGGTACACTAGACCATTTTCTGAACGAAATTTTCATTGCCGTAGAAGGTAGAAATACAGCGTTTTGAGGTAACTATTATCCTTAAATGGTTTATTATGTGTGAATCTTCAATAGTAAGGAGATTGTTATGCGTAATAAACGGTGTTCATTATGTCAGCCCATCTAACTACTGATTCTTTAAATCAATGGCTTAGTGTGAGCTCTCTTGCTGCAGTTATCGTAGGCGTTCCGCCAGAGGTGGCGCTCGGTGCTCTTGCTGGTGCGGTAATTTTTGTTACCTCTGCGGTAGAGTACCCAATTCATCGTCGCGTACTCTTATCGATGCTTAGCTTTCTCTGTGGACTTCTTTTCTACAAACCAGCAGCATCAATTCTTATCGGCATAGCCAGCCTGATCCCTACCATCACGCAGGACTCTTTTGAAAAAGGGATTGTTTTCTCTGCTGGCGCATTCGTGTCAGCAATTGTCGCTGTGCGTATTGGTATATGGCTCTACCACCGTTCAGACAATCCACGCGATTTAATTCCGGGGAGAAAAGACGATGGTAACGCATGAGTTTTTTTTGCTTATCACCAATGCAGTTATTTGTACTGGCATAGCAATTCGCGTTGTCACATTCCGGCGTAACGGCTCTCAACATCGAAGATGGGGAGGGTGGCTTGCTTATTTCCTTATTGTTGCTGCGGCCAGTATTCCTGTTCGTGTCGTCTATGCAATCTGGTTACGCACGCCAATGGCTGTGGATTTATCTGAGGTCATTATCAACGCTGTCATGCTTGCCGCGGTTATTAAAACACGCGGTAACGTTGTTCAGATTTTCAAAATATCGAGGTCTAAACATGGAGATTAAACAATTCCAGCGAGCTGCTGGTATTAGCGAGGCGCTGGCCGCACGCTGGTTCTCGCATATAACTTCTGCGATGAAAGAGTTTGGTATCAGCAAAGCAGAAGATCAGGCAATGTTTATTGCTCAAGTCGGGCATGAGTCTGGGGGCTTCACCAGGTTGCAGGAGAATTTCAACTACAGTGTCAGCGGACTGGCTAACTTCGTTCGGGCTGGGCGTCTCACTCAGGGGCAGGCTAATGCACTGGGTCGCCATGCTGGTGAACCACCATTGCCACTCGAGCGCCAGCGAGCGATTGCCAATCTGGTGTACAGCAAACGCATGGGGAACAATGCCCCCGGCGATGGCTGGAATTACCGTGGCCGCGGACTTATCCAGATTACCGGTTTGAATAACTATCGTGATTGCGGAAACGGCCTGAAAGTGGACCTGCTGGAGAATCCTGAACTGTTGGCGCAGGACGAATACGCGGCTCGTAGCGCGGCGTGGTTCTTCTCCAGCAAAGGTTGCATGAAGTATACCGGCGATATTGCACGTGTAACTCTGATTATCAATGGTGGCAGGAATGGCATCGACGACCGGCGCGCGCGGTACGTCACTGCCAGTAAGGTGCTGGCGGTATGATCTGGGCATTCGTAAAAGCATACTGGAAACAGTTGATTATCGTGGCAGTGCTTGCTGTTCTGGTCATATCAGGAGTTGTTGCCTGGAATGTACACGGTAGCCGTCAGTACGACGCCGGGTATGCGCAGGCGAAAGAAGACTGCAAAGCCGAAGAAGAAAAAGTTCGTCAGTACTACGAACAGGAGAAAGTGACCAATGAACGTGAAGCTCAGCAGAGGATCGACCAGGCGCGCAATGATGCTCTTGATGCTGCCGCTCGCGCTGGCCGGTTGCAGCAACAGCTCGTTGCCATCCGTGAGCAGCTCAGGCACTATAACGCCATTGTCGGCGCTGGGTCGTCAGCCGCAGACACCGGAGTTTTGCTTGCCGACGTGTTCAGCAAATCTCTCGAGAGAAATAGACAACTGGCAGAGTATGCTGACCGGGCAGCCGAAGCCGGAAGAGTCTGCGAAAAACAGTACGACACCCTGACCAGATAGCATGGCATTTTTCATGGTACTGATTTCCGGTGACGGTATATAAAACGGTACGAGAAAAATTCATCTTTGGAAAAATGTTATCACTCAATTGGTTATGGTATCCGTAAATAATTGAGTGGGAATGATTTGAACCCTGCACTATGAATGAACAAAACCCTCTGTTACTACAGAGGGTTTTTTATACTCACGAATCATAGGCTTGAAGTTACTGACATCGCTTAGTTAAACCAGCTGTCCGATTTGTTCTCTTCTGCTTTACCCACGCTTTTCATCAGATCGCGACCGCCTTCAGTCATATTTCTGTTTGCGTCAGCTTCAGATTGCACCACATCGGTTTGCGCAGCTTTGTGCTTCAGTTCCTGATCGATAAATTCGTTTTCGCGCTTGACGCGGGCTTCTTCTTTCGCCAGCGCCAGTTTTTGTTTCTGAATCTCTAAGCTGCGTAGCTCATCTTCATAACTTTGATCGCGTTTTTTGTCCGCAGTGGCTTCGGCGTCCAGTTTATCCTGACGAGCTTTCTTATTCGCCGCTGCCGTTGCCGCTCTTTTATTAGCCGCGGCCTGGGCGTTTGCGCGACGTTGCTTCTCTTGCTGGATTTCCCTGTTGCGCTCCGCGACCCATTCGTCATGCTGCCTTTGCTCTTCATTTTTACCTTGCTGTTCCGCTTCTGCGACAGCCGAGAGTTGATCCTGCAATGATGAGGCGATAGCCGGATAGCTTAAGGAGGCTAAGATGGCGCAAAGAAAAACTTTCTTCATGACTCCTCCTGATTATTAGCTCTTTTCAGGACATTTGGTATTTGGCTGAATACGCGTTTCGTTATACGTCGTGGTAATAACAACGGCTAAACCTGTCGTAAACTGGCACTCTTTACCCACCTGGGTGGAGGTATACACTTTGGTGCCTTCCTTATATGTTAAAGAAACACCTTCCACTAAGGTTTTATCATTCACCATCGAACCCGCTGCCGCGCCTACAGCTCCGCCGCCAACTGCACCTGCCGTCGTTCCGGAATTGCTGCCAGACCCGACGTTGTGGCCGATAACACCGCCAGCGACAGCGCCAATAAGCGCGCCGAAGGCTTGTGCGTTCCGTTTATTTTGGGCGTTGTCTACGGCAACTTTTGCGGGAAGAATGGAAATAATATTAACGGTTTTAGTTTCTTGTTTGGTATTCAGTTGATCGGTTTGATAAACATCGGCAGCATGATCATCAGCATTTGACTGGCATCCTGCCAGAGTGAATGACGCTAACATTGCCACAGGCAGAAGACATTTTTTAAATTTCATCACTATTCCTTGTTATACACATTACGAAAAATGAGACATTTAAGATCATCAAAAGAGGAAAGTAAATGTATTGCGTATAAAGGAATAGATTAAATTTATTAAAATTCATGCGGGAAATAATTTATAAAAATACATCATCACAACATATGTATTAATGATGTATTTATTTCGCAGCCGAACAGGATGAACTTCAGTCAGAACAAAGACGTAAAATTTAAGATGAAAGAATATCTGCCGCTTTGATAATCTCAAAGAGCAAAAGCATCCGACAGCGAGGTGCCGTTATGTTCTGTGAGAGTGGAGAAGGTAACCGCTAACGTTGTACCGGTGATTCGACGGAGAGTGTGGATTGCTGAGCTTCTTTTTTGCTCTGATGGTGCTGCCAGGCACCGACGGACGAGTAGATAAAACGGCCAAAGAAGAAGATAAAGCTGATGAGCAGTACGATACGGGTCATGCGACTGTTAAATCGGTGTCGTTTTCGCATACTGGTTGCCTGACTCACAAAAGGTTCCTTGAAGTATGTCCCACGCCGTGGACGGTACTTACATTAAGGCACAACAGGACAAAATGGTCAATTCTTCGTTATGTAAAAAAGCGTCAGTGGATACATATTTTAATGTTATGGAAGTTAATTTAATTATTTACAATGATGATGTAATAATGATGAGTTAACATGATAAACGTAATAATTCATTAATCAGGGTTATTTTGTTTGATATATATCAATTGGAACTTTCATATGACACTTAGAATCATTGCTCTCTATAGTGATGAATAATCATCATTCGAAGTCAGGTGGGATGCCTGTCTGAATACACCTCCTTCAGGATGTGGGGGATTCTGCTGAGCATCTATGAAACTGAATGCAACTTATATAAAAATACGTGATAAATGGTGGGGGCTTCCGCTGTTCCTGCCTTCTTTAATCTTGCCCATTTTCGCCCACATTAATACTTTCGCGCATATTTCTTCCGGTGAAGTTTTTCTCTTTTATCTGCCACTGGCACTGATGATCAGCATGATGATGTTTTTCAGCTGGGCGGCATTGCCAGGGATCGCCTTAGGGATTTTTGTCCGCAAATATGCAGAGCTGGGTTTTTACGAAACGCTCTCATTAACGGCTAATTTTATTATCATTATCATTCTCTGTTGGGGCGGTTACAGGGTTTTTACTCCCCGGCGTAACAACGTTTCACATGGTGATAGCCGTTTAATTTCCCAGCGACTATTCTGGCAGATTGTGTTTCCTGCAACGCTGTTTCTGATACTTTTCCAGTTTGCTGCGTTTGTTGGATTACTGGCGAGCAGAGAAAATCTGGTCGGCGTCATGCCCTTTAACCTCGGGACCTTAATCAATTATCAGGCCTTGCTGGTGGGTAATCTGATTGGTGTCCCGCTGTGCTACTTCATCATTCGGGTGGTGCGAAATCCGTTTTATTTACGTAGCTATTATTCGCAATTAAAACAGCAGGTTGATGCCAAAGTTACCAAAAAAGAGTTCGCAATCTGGCTACTGGCATTAGGTGCTTTATTGTTGCTGTTATGCATGCCGTTAAATGAAAAAAGCACGATTTTTAGCACCAATTACACCTTGTCATTATTGCTGCCCCTGATGATGTGGGGAGCGATGCGCTATGGTTATAAGCTGATTTCATTGCTCTGGGCGGTCGTGTTGATGATCAGCATCCACAGCTATCAAAATTACATTCCCATTTATCCTGGCTATACCACGCAGCTGACCATAACCTCCTCCAGTTATCTGGTATTCTCTTTTATTGTCAATTATATGGCTGTACTGGCAACCCGTCAGCGAGCGGTAGTCAGACGCATTCAGCGGCTTGCGTATGTGGACCCGGTGGTTCATCTGCCAAATGTTCGCGCCCTGAATCGCGCGTTACGTGATGCCCCCTGGTCTGCGCTTTGTTATTTACGCATCCCTGGCATGGAAATGCTGGTTAAGAATTATGGCATCATGCTGCGGATTCAATACAAGCAAAAACTTTCTCACTGGCTGTCACCATTGTTGGAACCGGGTGAAGATGTTTATCAGCTTTCGGGTAACGATCTCGCGCTGCGGCTGAATACAGAATCGCACCAGGAGCGCATTACCGCACTGGATAGCCATCTCAAGCAATTTCGTTTCTTTTGGGATGGAATGCCGATGCAACCGCAGATTGGCGTCAGTTACTGCTATGTGCGCTCGCCAGTGAATCATATCTATCTGCTGCTGGGAGAGCTAAATACGGTGGCCGAACTTTCCATCGTGACCAACGCCCCGGAAAATATGCAGCGTCGCGGAGCAATGTATTTGCAACGCGAATTGAAAGATAAAGTCGCGATGATGAATCGACTACAGCAGGCGCTGGAACACAACCATTTTTTCCTGATGGCCCAGCCGATTACCGGTATGCGTGGTGATGTTTACCATGAAATTCTTCTGCGCATGAAGGGTGAGAATGATGAGCTGATCAGCCCCGATAGCTTCTTACCGGTCGCGCACGAATTTGGTTTATCGTCGAGTATCGACATGTGGGTCATTGAGCATACGCTGCAATTTATGGCTGAAAACAGAGCGAAGATGCCCGCTCACCGTTTTGCTATTAATCTGTCTCCAACCTCGGTATGTCAGGCTCGTTTTCCTGTTGAAGTCAGTCAGCTGCTGGCTAAATATCAGATTGAAGCGTGGCAACTTATTTTTGAAGTCACCGAAAGTAATGCTCTGACCAATGTTAAGCAGGCGCAAATCACCTTGCAGCATCTTCAGGAATTAGGCTGCCAGATTGCGATTGATGATTTCGGCACCGGCTACGCCAGCTATGCGCGGCTTAAAAATGTGAATGCCGATCTGCTTAAAATTGACGGCAGTTTTATCCGCAATATTGTGTCAAATAGTCTGGATTATCAGATAGTGGCGTCGATTTGCCACCTGGCGCGAATGAAGAAAATGCGGGTAGTGGCAGAGTACGTTGAAAACGAAGAGATCCGCGAGGCGGTGCTCTCTTTGGGGATTGATTATATGCAGGGTTATCTTATTGGTAAGCCGCAACCGTTAATTGATACGCTGAATGAAATCGAACCCATTCGCGAAAGTGCCTGAATAATGCGGGCCGACATTTCTCGTCGGCCCGCAAAGCATTAAGCGGCGATTTCTGGTGTACTTTCTTCTTCAATTTTCAACCGCCAGCCAGCCACGCCTTCCCAGTATTCTTGCTCCTTTTCCAGATCAAGCAGTACCAGCGCATTCTGACTAAACCAGTCATGCGGGAAACGCAGTGTCCAGTGACTGTCATCAGTAATCAGCGTCAATGTTGGCGGTGTGGTGGTTGCCTGACGTTGATTATTGAGTAATACGCCAAGGCGCAATAGCTGAATCAGTGGCAGGAACTGTTTCTTCTTAAACAAGGTAAAGCGCGGCAGATCGTCGAGTTTAATCGCTTTACGGTGATAGCGCACCAGTGTCGCCATCATCAGCTGCTGTTCCTGATTAAAACCCGGCAAGTCGCTGTTTTGCAGAATATAAGCGGAGTGGCGATGCAAACCGCTGTGGTTGATATTCAACCCGACCTCATGCAGCATGGCGGCCCATCGCAGTAGCGCCTCCAGTTGTGGATGCGCCAGCTTCGGTTGCTGTTCCCGCCACTGTTCGTACATTTGCATAGTGGTATCCAGCACCCGTCGGGCCTGTTCGCTGTCGATGTGATACTGGTTGGCGAGGCTGCTGGCAGTGCGACTACGCACATCCTGATGACGGAAACGTCCTTCCATTTCATACAGTACGCCTTCGCGTAACGCCCCGTCAGAAAGGCGCAGTTCACGGATGGCTAAAGCATCAAACACACCGCATAAAATCGCCAGTCCAGGAACGAAGACTGTTTTCCGCTCTTCGGAAAGACCTGGTAAACTCAGCGATGCGAAATTACGGTGCCGTAAAACTTCTTTTACCAGTTTTTCCAGACGTTCCGGGGTAATTATCCCGTCTTTCTCGCCCATTTCCATTAACACTTCATGGGCGGCTTTTATGGTACCGGAAGCGCCCATTGCCACGTTCCAGCCCTGAATTCGAAATTGCCAGGTTAACGTTTCCAGTTTTTGTGCTGCCGCCATGCGAGCGCGCTGAAAATTCTCTTTATTGATGACCCCGCCATGAAAATAAAGCTGGGCAAAGCTGACACAACCCATCCGGCGGCTTTCAACGAGAATCGGTTCGAAATTTTCACCAATCACCAGTTCTGTAGAACCGCCGCCAATATCAATAACCAGTTTGCGACCTTTTTCCGGTTGGGTATGTTCCACGCCCATAAAAATCAGACGGGCTTCTTCATTACCGGAAATAATTTCGATCGGGTAGGGAATGACTTTTTCCGCGCGTTTCAGAAAGTCAGTGGCGTTCAGCGCCTGACGCAGCGTATGGGTACCAACTATACAGACGCTGGCAGGAGAAAACCCTTGTAGCCTTTCGGCAAATAGCGACAGACAGTTCAAACCGCGCGTCATTGCCTCTTCACTCAACATATTATCTGGCCCCAGGCCGTCCGCCAGATGCACCCGCTGTTTCAGGCGGCCAATAATCTGCATGGCACCATCTACCACACGGGCTATGACCATGTGAAAACTGTTTGAACCAAGATCGACCGCAGCAAACTCCTGCGGACGAGGGGATTTATCGTGTATTGGCATAGGGTTATTCAGATTGTTCGAGTGATTTGATGTAGTCGTAAATCGCCAACTGCGCCCGTACTTTGCGGCGATTGCCGCGGGGAACGTAGCGATTACTGAGTTCTTTATCGATATAACGTGCTTTGACCGTATCGCTGAACAATATGTCGATGATGTCCAGCACCCGCTGCTTCAGGCGCGGATCGAGCAGCGGCGTTGCCACTTCAATACGATAATCAATATTGCGCGTCATCCAGTCGGCGGAAGAAAGGTAGACCTTTTTATCGCCGCCATTTTCAAAAATATAAACCCGGTCATGTTCAAGGTAACGGTCAACAATACTGATGGCACGAATGTTGTCGCTAATGCCTTCCAGATTGGGGATCAGAGAACACATTCCGCGCACCAGCAGATTAACCGGTACGCCGGAGCTGGAGGCCGCATACAGACGATCAACCAGGCCTTTATCGACAAGGTTATTTAGCTTCAGGGTGATACCACTGGGCAGCCCTTGCTGCGCGTTGGCGATCTCGCGGTCCACCATTTCATACAACAGACGGCGAGAGTTTTGCGGCGACACCATTAAATAATCAAATGTCACCGGACGGTATGGGTTTTCAATAAAGTTGAACACCCGCCGTACTTCGTTAGTGATGCGCGCATCGGCGGTCAGCAACGAATAGTCAGTATAAAGACGCGCGGTTTTTTCGTTAAAGTTCCCGGTCCCGATGTGTGCGTAACGCACCACTTCACCGTTTTCTTTACGTGAAATCAGGAACAGTTTGGCGTGAATTTTCAGCCCCGGCGCAGAGAAGATAACGTGCACGCCTGCTTCGGTCAGGCGCTTCGCCCAGTGAATGTTGGCTTCTTCGTCGAAACGCGCCTGTAACTCAACCACCACGGTGACTTTCTTACCGTTGTGTGCGGCGTGGATCATCGAGTCGATGATGCGTGAATCTTTCGCTACGCGGTAGATATTGATTTTTATCGCCAGCACGCTCGGGTCGAACGACGCCTGACGTAGCAGTTCCAGCACGTGCTCAAAGGTGTGATAAGGATAATAGAGCAACACATCGCGTTCGCGAATGGCATCAAAACCATTGCGGAACTGGGCTTTATCAAACCAAATATGGCGTAAACGCGGCAGTGGTTTGTTCACCAGATTGGCTTTGCCGACATTGGGGAAATTAATAAAGTCTTTAAAATTATGATAACGACCGCCGGGGACGATGGAGTCGTAGCGGGAAATAGTCAGTTTTTCGCGTAACACTTCAACCAGAGCATTGGGCATATCGCGCTGATAAACAAAACGCACCGGCTCAGCAGTTAAACGCTGCTTGAGACTGGAAGACATCAACTCCATCAGACTGGCTTCCATCTCATGCACTAAATCGTATTCGGCATCGCGGGTCATCTTCATTGAATAGGCATTCAGTGCGTCATAATCAAAGAAGCCTTTGAAAATATCATCAAGGCAGTAACGCAGAATGTTATCCAGAAGAATCATCGGCTTGCGACGACGCGGCGCTTCTGGCGGTAAATTCACAAAGCGCGGCACTTTATCTGATGGGATCTCCAGCAGCGCGTAACGGATGGTATCGCCACGGATAATTTCCACCGCCAGATAGGTGTAATCATCTTTCAGGAACTGCACTAAGTCAGTGTCAGGATTGATTAAAATCGGCGTAATGTGCTGACGCAGATACTGCTTAAAATAATGACGCAGCCAGTTTTGTTGATTGACGGAGAGCTGGCGTTCATTAATCAGGAAGATCTGGTTGCGCGCCATTTCCAGCAGTAGCTCGTTGTAGAGGCCGTCGAATTCCTGATCGGCTTTCAGCACACGGGACTGAATTTTGCCCAGTAAATGGCGGGAATGAGAGTTAGAGCCTTGTTCTTCGCTAATAATGATGCGTCGCTTCAGTTCAGCGAAGCGGACTTTATAGAACTCATCAAGGTTATTGGAATAGATCCCCAGGAAACGCATCCTTTCAATCAGCGGGTTAGATTTGTCCGCCGCTTCCTGAAGCACGCGTTCATTGAACGATAACCAACTGAGCTCTTTTTCGATGTATAGCTTTTCCTGACCCATTACCACTTTTACTCCGTTTTATTCACGGGACACTGCCTGGATATTATGGCGAGCAATATTGGCAGATGTCCAACTATGCCAGAAAAGGGGGAAAAAAACTGCTGGAGCTTGCGATTTACAGGTGAATTGAAAAACGCCAGCGGCAGAGCTGGCGCTTTAACTACGGGGGCATTACTCGTCGGCAGCGTAGCCCTGCGGCGGCAGACGTTGACCATCCAGCCACGCGGCGTTTTCGTGCATTTTCAGACGACCATCGGCAAACCAGCTAATCACCAGTGGATAAATAGCGTGTTCCTGGGTTTGCACGCGGGCGGTGATGTCATCTTCCGTATCACCAGCAAATACCGGGACTTTCGCCTGTAAAATAACCGGGCCACCGTCCAGTTCATCGGTGACGAAATGCACCGATGTACCGTGCTCCTCATCGCCATTTTCCAGCGCCTGACGATGGGTGTGTAATCCGGGATATTTCGGCAGCAGAGAAGGGTGAATGTTCAGCAAACGCCCGGCATAGTGGGAGACAAACGCCGGGCTGAGAATGCGCATAAAACCAGCCAGCACGACCACATCGGGTGCGTACATGTCGATTTCATGAATCAACTCCCGGTCATAGGCTTCACGACTGTCAAACGCGCTGGTGATGAGCGTATGCGTTGCAATACCCGCCTGGCGGGCGCGTTCAAGGCCGAACGCGTCGGCCTTATTGCTGAAAACTGCCCGTACGGTGCCTTTAATTTTGTTGGTTTTGCAGGCGTCAATAATTGCCTGCAAATTACTTCCGTTGCCGGAAATAAGCACCACAATATTCATTATTCGATAACCACGCGTTGTTCGGAATCAGAGGCTTTGATGATACCGATTTTCCACGCGTTTTCACCGTTGGCATTGAGCAGGGCGAGGGCTTTGTCCACTTCCGGAGCAGGCAGGGCAATAATCATACCGACGCCGCAGTTGAAGGTGCGATACATTTCATGGCGCTCAACGTTACCTGCCGTTTGCAGCCAGTTGAACACTTCCGGCCACTGCCAGGAAGATTCATCAATCACTGCCTGGGTATTATCTGGCAATACGCGCGGAATGTTTTCCCAGAAACCGCCGCCGGTCAGGTGCGCAATGGCATGCACATCGACCTTTTCAATCAACTTCAGCACTGACTTCACGTAAATGCGGGTCGGTGCCAGCAGATGATCGGCTAATGGCTTACCATCAAGTTCGGTGGTTTGCGGATCACAACCGCTGACTTCAAGAATTTTGCGCACCAGCGAATAGCCATTCGAGTGCGGGCCGCTGGAGCCGAGTGCAATCAGCACATCGCCGTCGCTGACTTTAGAGCCGTCAATGATTTCTGATTTTTCTACCACGCCAACGCAGAAACCAGCGACATCGTAATCTTCACCGTGATACATCCCCGGCATTTCCGCCGTTTCGCCACCCACCAGTGAACAGCCCGATTGCAGACAACCTTCCGCAATGCCGCTGATCACCGCTGAAGCGGTATCAACATCCAGTTTTCCGGTTGCGTAATAGTCGAGGAAAAACAGCGGTTCCGCACCTTGCACCACCAGGTCATTAACGCACATGGCGACCAGATCAATACCAATGGTGTCGTGACGTTTTAAGTCCATCGCCAGACGCAGCTTGGTACCTACGCCGTCAGTGCCGGAAACCAGCACAGGTTCACGATATTTTTGCGGCAATGCACACAGCGCACCGAAGCCGCCCAGACCGCCCATCACTTCCGGACGACGCGTTTTCTTCACTACGCCTTTGATTCTTCCAACCAGAGCATTACCCGCGTCAATATCAACACCGGCATCTTTGTAGCTAAGAGAGGTTTTATCGGTCACTGCTTGGGTCCCCACGCGTTACTTGCGGTAGAAAAATAAAATTCGGCGCAATTCTAACAGGGAAAGCAAACGTTTGCGAGACTGCTTTACACAACCTTTTTGCACGTCTTTTCCCCAGGCGCGCGGCGAAAGAATACTTGTACCAGGGCAAAGGATCGTTTTCGGATGGAATAATCTTCTTCCATAACCATTTGAATATAAAATAACTTTATCTCAAACCGTTATCATTTTGACTAAAGTCAACGAAAATAATATTGCCGCCTTGAAGAAAGGAGGTATAATCCGTCGATTTTTTTTGTGGCTGCCCCTCAAAGGAGAAAGAGTATGAAGATCGTGGAAGTCAAACACCCACTCGTCAAACACAAGCTGGGACTGATGCGTGAGCAAGATATCAGCACCAAGCGCTTTCGCGAACTCGCTTCCGAAGTGGGTAGCCTGCTGACTTACGAAGCGACCGCCGACCTCGAAACGGAAAAAGTCACTATCGAAGGCTGGAACGGCCCGGTAGAAATCGACCAGATCAAAGGTAAGAAAATTACCGTTGTGCCAATTCTGCGTGCGGGTCTTGGGATGATGGACGGTGTGCTGGAAAACGTTCCGAGTGCGCGCATCAGTGTCGTCGGTATGTACCGTAATGAAGAAACGCTGGAGCCGGTACCGTACTTCCAGAAACTGGTTTCTAACATCGATGAGCGTATGGCGCTGATCGTTGACCCAATGCTGGCAACCGGTGGTTCCGTTATCGCGACCATCGACCTGCTGAAAAAAGCGGGCTGCAGCAGCATCAAAGTTCTGGTGCTGGTAGCTGCACCAGAAGGTATCGCTGCGCTGGAAAAAGCGCACCCGGACGTCGAACTGTATACTGCATCGATTGACCAGGGACTGAACGAGCACGGATACATTATTCCGGGCCTCGGCGATGCCGGTGACAAAATCTTTGGTACGAAATAAAGAATAAAAATAATTAAAGCCGACTTTAAGAGTCGGCTTTTTTTTGAGTAAAGCGCCTATAACACATAATACAGAGGATAATACTATGACGCGCCGTGCTATCGGGGTGAGTGAAAGACCGCCACTTTTACAGACAATCCCGCTTAGTTTGCAACATTTGTTCGCCATGTTTGGTGCAACCGTCCTGGTGCCCGTCTTATTTCATATTAACCCGGCGACTGTACTGTTATTTAACGGTATAGGAACACTGCTGTATCTCTTCATCTGTAAAGGGAAAATTCCGGCTTATCTTGGTTCCAGCTTTGCCTTTATTTCACCGGTATTGTTACTGTTGCCGTTGGGGTATGAAGTTGCGCTGGGCGGCTTTATTATGTGCGGCGTGCTGTTCTGCCTGGTTTCTTTTATCGTGAAGAAAGCGGGGACCGGCTGGCTGGACGTGCTGTTTCCACCTGCGGCAATGGGCGCAATCGTTGCCGTCATCGGTCTGGAGCTGGCGGGCGTAGCTGCCGGTATGGCGGGTTTACTCCCGGCTGAAGGGCAAACGCCAGACTCCAAAACCATCATCATCTCTATTACCACCCTGGCGGTCACGGTTTTAGGTTCCGTGCTGTTTCGTGGTTTCCTGGCAATTATCCCGATTTTAATTGGCGTGCTGGTGGGGTACGCGCTCTCTTTCGCAATGGGAATTGTCGATACCACGCCGATTATTAATGCTCACTGGTTTGCGCTGCCGACCCTCTATACGCCGCGCTTCGAGTGGTTTGCCATTCTGACTATTCTGCCAGCGGCGTTAGTGGTTATTGCCGAACACGTAGGGCACCTGGTCGTAACGGCTAATATCGTCAAAAAAGATCTGCTGCGCGATCCAGGTCTGCACCGTTCGATGTTTGCTAACGGCTTGTCGACCGTGATCTCCGGTTTCTTTGGTTCCACACCAAACACCACTTACGGAGAAAACATTGGCGTGATGGCGATCACCCGTGTTTACAGTACCTGGGTTATCGGCGGTGCGGCGATTTTCGCTATCCTGCTTTCCTGCGTCGGTAAACTGGCTGCTGCTATCCAGATGATTCCATTGCCGGTGATGGGCGGCGTTTCGCTGCTGCTTTACGGGGTCATCGGTGCTTCCGGTATTCGTGTGTTGATCGAATCGAAAGTGGATTACAACAAAGCACAGAACCTGATCCTGACTTCCGTTATTTTGATCATCGGCGTCAGTGGCGCGAAGGTAAACATTGGCGCGGCGGAGCTGAAAGGTATGGCGCTGGCGACCATCGTCGGTATCGGCTTAAGTTTGATCTTCAAACTGATTAGTATGCTGCGCCCTGAAGAAGTGGTGCTGGACGCAGAAGACGCGGATATAACAGACAAATAATGTACCGACCGGGCAGTGTTGCTGCCCGGTTCAAACATCATGGGATTCTGTGGTAAACTTCTCGCGATTTTGTGAAATCCTGGTTGAGGTATCTCTGAACACACCGGCACAGCTCTCTTTGCCACTTTATCTTCCTGACGACGAAACCTTTGCAAGTTTCTGGCCGGGGGATAACTCCTCTTTACTGGCCGCGCTGCAAAACGTGCTGCGTCAGGAACATAGCGGTTACATCTATCTCTGGGCACGCGAAGGCGCGGGGCGCAGCCATCTGCTGCACGCGGCTTGCGCGGAATTGTCACAGCGTGGCGATGCGGTGGGCTATGTCCCGCTGGATAAACGCACCTGGTTTGTTCCGGAAGTGCTCGACGGTATGGAGCATTTGTCGCTGGTCTGTATTGACAACATTGAGTGTATTGCCGGCGATGAGTTGTGGGAGATGGCGATTTTCGATCTCTACAATCGAATTCTGGAATCGGGCAAAACACGGTTGTTGATCACCGGCGATCGTCCACCGCGGCAGTTGAATCTGGGATTACCGGATCTCGCGTCGCGTCTCGACTGGGGGCAGATCTACAAATTGCAGCCACTTTCTGATGAAGATAAGTTGCAGGCGCTACAGTTACGCGCGCGTTTGCGTGGTTTTGAACTGCCGGAAGATGTGGGGCGTTTCTTGCTGAAGCGGCTCGACAGAGAAATGCGCACGTTGTTTATGACGCTGGATCAGCTGGATCGTGCGTCGATTACCGCGCAACGCAAGCTGACCATTCCTTTTGTGAAAGAAATTCTGAAGTTGTAGATAAGGTGTTTATTGTCGGATGCGGCGCGAACGCCTTATCCGACCTACGCGAAGTTAATCCATAGTATTCGTAGGCCGGATAAGACGCGGCAAGCGTCGCATCCGGCAATGTGCTTCAACTAGCGATGGAGCACATCTTAACCCACGATTTCCAGTACCTGCTCCGGTGGACGACCAATCCGTGCTTTGCCATTCGCGACCACAATCGGGCGTTCCATTAGCTTCGGATTATCCACCATCGCCTGAATCAGCGCCTCTTCGCTAAGTGAACTGTCAGCCAGGTTCAGTTCTTTATAAAGATCCTCTTTTTGGCGCATCAATTCACGAGCGCTATTCATCCCCAGCATTTTCAGCAAATCACGCAGCGTTGCCGCATCGGCGGGTGTCTCAAGGTAGAGCACCACTTCTGGCTCCACGCCGTTTTCTTTCAGCAGGTTCAGCGTTTCCCGGCTCTTTGAACAGCGTGGGTTATGGTAGATTTTTACCTGTTTGGTCATTGTTCTTCCTTTAATGCGAATTACATCTTGGTATAAGGCTTAAAGCGTTCCTGCAGCTGGCGCAACTGGTCGATGCGCGCATCGTAACGCGCTTGTTGCAGGCTGCCTAATTTCACCTGCGAACTGGCGCTACTCAACAAGGAAATAGCCTGATCGAGTCGCCCGGCGAGCGCATAACCTTCTGCTCGCGCAGCCAGTTCCTGATCGCGGTTATTTAGTGCGGCTTCCGCCTGTGCCAGTAAATCCCAGCCGTTGCTGTCATCTTTATTGTTAAAAGTGTAGCGATTCAGAATATTGGCCGCTTCCTGTGGTTGCCCCCCTTGCAGATAAGCGTTCGCCAGGTTGAGCTGCAACACCGGATCGGTGCGCAAATCGCGGGCATTTTTCAGGCGATTGATAGCGTCATTGGCTTTGTTTTGCCCAAGATCGATATCGGTAGCCAGATCGAGATACCATGCGTTGCCAGGTTCTGCCGCCAGTAACGGTTGCAGCGTTTTACGCGCTTCGTCGTATTTATTGGCTTCCATCGCCTGTAAAGCACGACCATATTGCGCCGCTCGTTGCTGACGAACGTTTCCTTTCGCCCATTCATCCAGCAAATCACTGGTGAGTTGGTTACGCCCTGAATTGTACATCCCCAGTGTGCGCACTTTTGCCAGATAGAAATCTTCTGACGATTGCACCACTATCGGGCGCATCTGATTGGCACGGTTACGGGCATCAGCCAGACGGCTTTCCGGTAGTGGGTGAGTGAGCAGAATTTCTGGCGGGCGCGAAGAGTAACGCGCCTGATCGAGTAATTTTTCGAGGAAGGTCGGCATCGCCTGCGGATCGAATCCCGAGCGTTGCAGCACCTGAATACCAATGCGGTCCGCTTCCTGTTCATTTTGCTGGGTGAAACTGATCATCCCCTGGCGCGTTCCCGCCAGTGTACCGGTCAGCGCCGCCATCCCCGCCTGCGGACTGGCCATCGCCAGTAAAATAGAACCTAACGCGCCGACCCAGGTCAGCGGCGCGCTGCGCTGCTGATCTTCCATCGCTCGCGCCAGGTGACGTTGGGTGACGTGGGAGATTTCGTGCGCCATAACTGAAGCCAGTTGACTTTCGTTATCGGAATAACGGAACAGGGCAGAGTGCAGCACCACGTTGCCGCCAAAGAAAGCAAAGGCGTTAATTTCATCGTTGTTGATCAGAAAGAAATGAAACGGTGTCTTAACCGAATTGGCATGCGAAACCAGACGCATTCCTAGCGAATTAATGTATTGCGTTAACAGCGGATCATTAATTAACGGCGCGCTGCCGCGTAACTGGCGGACATAATAGTCGCCCATCTGCATTTCCTGACCAATGGAAAGTGTGCTTCCTGCGGAGGTTCCCATATCCGGCAAGGTGTCTGCGCTGTCGGCAAACGCCGGGGCTACCTGACCAATGGTCATAGCAGCAATGAGGGTTGCAACCAGGTTTTTTTTCAACTGCCTGAACATAACCTCTATCCTGTATTTCTGGAGATAGTCATTTGACCGATACTGTGAAATATCGTTCCCACCGCGCCGCCTTTGAGTGTAACGGCGAAGATTAGCCCACTCAAATGACTTTTCAGTTTCCTGAATCCGTCATAAAAAGCGAAGTCTTTTTTGTGACATTTCGATACAATTGCGGATCGCAATCCCGCTCTTGAGGTTCAGGGAAGGTCTGTATGCTCGAAATGTTGATGCAATGGTATCGCCGCCGTTTTAGCGACCCGGAAGCGATTGCCTTGCTGGTTATTTTGGTTGCTGGTTTTGGCATTATCTTTTTCTTTAGCGGCCTACTCGCGCCGTTGCTGGTGGCTATTGTGCTGGCCTATTTACTGGAATGGCCGACTGTCCGCCTGCAGTCTATTGGCTGTTCCCGCCCTTGGGCGACATCTATCGTGCTGATCCTGTTTGTGGGCATCCTGCTACTGATGGCGTTCGTGGTACTGCCTATCGCCTGGCAGCAGGGCATCTACTTAATCCGCGATATGCCGGGGATGCTCAATAAGCTTTCTGACTTTGCCGCCACGTTGCCGCGCCGCTATCCGGCGTTAATGGATGCGGGCATTATTGATGCAATGGCTGAAAATATGCGCAGTAGGATGCTGACCATGGGCGATTCGGTGGTGAAAATTTCCCTCGCCTCGTTGGTTGGTTTGCTGACCATTGCCGTCTATCTGGTGCTGGTGCCATTGATGGTCTTCTTCCTGCTGAAAGACAAAGAGCAGATGCTGAACGCCGTTCGCCGGGTGCTGCCGCGCAACCGTGGACTGGCAGGACAGGTGTGGAAGGAGATGAATCAACAAATCACCAACTATATCCGCGGCAAAGTGCTGGAGATGATCGTGGTAGGGATCGCCACCTGGCTGGGGTTCTTGCTCTTTGGGCTGAACTATTCGCTGCTGCTGGCGGTGCTGGTCGGCTTCTCGGTACTTATTCCGTACATTGGCGCATTTGTGGTGACCATTCCGGTGGTTGGCGTGGCGCTATTCCAGTTTGGTGCTGGCACGGAATTCTGGAGCTGCTTCGCGGTGTATCTGATTATTCAGGCGCTGGACGGCAACCTGTTAGTACCGGTGTTGTTCTCCGAAGCGGTTAACCTGCATCCTCTGGTGATTATTTTATCGGTGGTGATCTTCGGTGGTTTGTGGGGATTCTGGGGCGTATTCTTCGCTATTCCATTGGCGACGCTGATCAAAGCCGTGATTCACGCCTGGCCTGATGGGCAAATCGCGCAAGACTGACCTTCAGCGAAAAAATTTTAAACGAGTGTTGCAGGGCAGTGAGAAGATTTGAGATGTGCTGGCCGCAAGCGCAGCCAGCACGGAATGGAGCAAAGTAATCAGGCGTGTTCTTTCAGCCAGTTCAGCACAACGTCGTGGTGATTGCTGGTTTTGAAATCGTCAAAGACATGTTCGATTTTGCCATCAGCGTCAATCAGGAAGCTGATGCGATGAATACCATCGTAGGTTTTGCCCATGAAGGACTTTTCACCCCAGACGCCGAATTGTTCGCACACCTGGTGGTCCTCATCAGACAGGAGCGTAAAGTTAAGCAGCTCTTTTTCCGCAAAACGGGAGAGTTTTTCGGGTTTATCGGTGCTGATACCCAGCACATCAACGCCCGCTTTTTTCAACTCATCCATGTTATCGCGTAAGCCGCAGGCCTGTACGGTACAGCCGGGGGTCATGGCTTTCGGGTAGAAATAAACCAGAACACGCTGTCCCTGGAAGTCGGTCAAATTAACTTGTTCTCCGTCTTGATCCGGCAAGCTAAATTTCGGTGCGATATCACCGGCTTTCAGTGGATTCATTACTTAACTCCATCCTGTTCATCATGTTGGGAATAATTGACGACGTTAATACTGCCTTGTGCATTGAGTTCTGTACATAGGGCTTTGAACGCTTGCTCAATATTTGCTGCGTCCGCAGATGCGGGGCTGTGGGCAGTTATCTGAATATGCAACTGCGCAGCCCTTTCATTTTCAGCAGGTTGCGTGCGCGACACCAGCTCCGCAATGTTCATATGATGCGCGTCGAAAAGTGCTGTGAAGCGTTCAATTAAATGCGGGGAGTCTGCCACATCGACCTGAACCCAGACAGATGCTGGCATTGGCGGACGCGGACGCGCCGTCGTGCGCTTCATCACGATTAAAAGATCCAGCTCGGCACCTTTCAACGGTAACGTTGATTCAATCAGAGTAATGGCATTCCATGAACCGGAAAGCAGCATGATAAACGTGAACTCTTCTCCCAGCATCGCCAGGCGACTGTCTTCAATATTACAGCCGCAACTACTGACATGACGGGTGATGGTGTTCACTATTCCAGGGCGATCGGCACCCAACGCAGTGATCACCAGATAATGTTGCGATGACAGTGTCAAACTGGTTATTCCTTCAAGGGGTGAGTTGTTCTTAAGGAAAGCATAAAAAAAACATGCATACAACAATCAGAACGGTTCTGTCTGCTTGCTTTTAATGCCATACCAAACGTACCATTGAGACACTTGTTTGCACAGAGGATGGCCCATGTTCACGGGAAGTATTGTCGCGATTGTTACTCCGATGGATGAAAAAGGTAATGTCTGTCGGGCTAGCTTGAAAAAACTGATTGATTATCATGTCGCCAGCGGTACTTTGGCGATCGTTTCTGTTGGCACCACTGGCGAGTCCGCTACCTTAAATCATGACGAACATGCTGATGTGGTGATGATGACGCTGGAGCTGGCTGACGGGCGCATTCCGGTGATTGCCGGGACCGGTGCTAACGCTACTGCGGAAGCCATTAGCCTGACGCAGCGCTTCAATGACAGCGGTATCGTCGGCTGCCTGACGGTAACCCCTTACTACAATCGTCCGTCGCAAGAAGGTTTGTATCAGCATTTCAAAGCCATCGCTGAACATACTGACCTGCCGCAAATTCTGTATAATGTGCCGTCCCGTACTGGCTGCGATCTGCTCCCGGAAACGGTGGGCCGTCTGGCGAAAGTAAAAAATATTATCGGAATCAAAGAGGCAACAGGGAACTTAACGCGTGTAAACCAGATCAAAGAGCTGGTTTCAGATGATTTTGTTCTGCTGAGCGGCGATGATGCGAGCGCGCTGGACTTCATGCAATTAGGCGGTCATGGGGTTATTTCCGTTACGGCTAACGTCGCAGCGCGTGATATGGCCCAGATGTGCAAACTGGCAGCAGAAGGGCATTTTGCCGAGGCACGCGTTATTAATCAGCGTCTGATGCCATTACACAACAAACTATTTGTCGAACCCAATCCAATCCCGGTGAAATGGGCATGTAAGGAACTGGGTCTTGTGGCGACCGATACGCTGCGCCTGCCAATGACACCAATCACCGACAGTGGTCGTGAGACGGTCAGAGCGGCGCTTAAGCATGCCGGTTTGCTGTAAAGTTTAGGGAGATTTGATGGCTTACTCTGTTCAAAAGTCGCGCCTGGCAAAGGTTGCGGGTGTTTCGCTTGTTTTATTACTCGCTGCCTGTAGTTCTGACTCACGCTATAAGCGTCAGGTCAGTGGTGATGAAGCCTACCTGGAAGCGGCACCGCTTGCGGAGCTTCATGCCCCGGCTGGAATGATTTTGCCGGTGACCTCCGGCGATTATGCAATCCCGGTGACCAACGGTAGTGGTGCTGTCGGTAAGGCGCTGGACATTCGTCCACCAGCCCAGCCGTTGGCACTGGTTTCTGGCGCGCGTACCCAGTTCACGGGCGATACCGCTTCATTGCTGGTGGAAAATGGTCGTGGCAATACTCTGTGGCCGCAGGTGGTTAGCGTGCTGCAGGCGAAAAACTACACCATCACCCAACGTGATGATGCTGGTCAGACACTGACCACCGATTGGGTACAATGGAACCGTCTGGACGAAGACGAGCAGTATCGTGGTCGTTATCAAATCTCTGTTAAGCCGCAGGGTTATCAGCAGGCGGTTACGGTTAAACTGCTGAACCTGGAACAGGCGGGCAAACCGGTTGCAGACGCGGCTTCCATGCAGCGTTACAGCACGGAGATGATGAACGTTATTTCCGCCGGTCTGGATAAATCTGCCACTGACGCCGCGAACGCTGCGCAAAACCGTGCCTCCACCACTATGGACGTACAAAGTGCAGCTGATGACACCGGTTTACCAATGCTGGTCGTACGCGGGCCGTTCAATGTGGTTTGGCAACGTCTGCCAGCTGCGCTGGAAAAAGTGGGCATGAAAGTGACCGACAGCACCCGTTCGCAGGGCAACATGGCCGTAACATATAAGCCGCTGTCTGACAGCGAATGGCACGAACTGGGCGCGAGCGATCCAGGTCTGGCATCCGGTGACTATAAACTGCAGGTTGGCGATTTAGATAACCGCAGCAGCCTACAGTTCATCGATCCGAAAGGTCATACTCTGACTCAGAGTCAGAACGACGCGCTGGTAGCTGTCTTCCAGGCTGCGTTTAGCAAGTAAAAATACAGGGCTGGAGTCATCCGGCCCTTTTTTCTGATATGATACGCAAACGTGTGCGTCGACAGAAAAACGCGATTTTAGCGGTAATTCGCACGAAATTTGTTTGTCGGACGTAGGTCGGATAAGGCGTTCACGCCGCATCCGATAAAACATCCGGCACACCAGACAGCAAAAGATTTTAAAACGTTAATTCACACCCAGGAGTGATAAAGATGCAAAAGCAAGCTGAGTTGTATCGTGGTAAAGCGAAAACCGTATACAGCACGGAAAACCCGGACCTGTTGGTGCTCGAATTCCGCAATGATACGTCAGCAGGGGATGGCGCGCGCATTGAGCAGTTTGATCGCAAAGGTATGGTGAACAACAAGTTCAACTACTTCATTATGAGCAAACTGGCTGAAGCGGGTATCCCGACTCAAATGGAGCGTCTGCTCTCCGATACCGAATGTCTGGTGAAAAAGCTGGATATGGTGCCGGTTGAGTGTGTCGTGCGTAACCGTGCTGCTGGCTCTCTGGTGAAACGTCTTGGAATCGAAGAAGGTATTGAGCTGAACCCGCCACTGTTCGATCTGTTCCTGAAAAACGACGCCATGCACGATCCGATGGTCAACGAATCTTACTGCGAAACCTTTGGCTGGGTGAGCAAAGAGAACCTGGCGCGTATGAAAGAGCTGACCTACAAAGCGAACGACGTGCTGAAAAAACTGTTCGATGATGCTGGTCTCATTCTGGTCGACTTCAAGCTGGAGTTTGGCCTGTACAAAGGTGAAGTGGTACTGGGCGATGAGTTCTCCCCGGACGGCAGCCGCCTGTGGGACAAAGAAACGCTGGAGAAAATGGACAAAGACCGTTTCCGCCAGAGCCTCGGTGGCCTGATCGAAGCCTATGAAGCCGTTGCCCGCCGCCTGGGTGTACAGCTGGACTGATTTTTCTGTTCATCATCTTGCCGTGCTGCTGGCACGGCAAGACAACCGCTCTCATAAGATGTGCATTGAACGCTCATTCCTCCGCCATTTCATCCCGCTTTCCTGTGGTAATCTTCCTCTGAACCACCTACGATCATTTCTATAATGAATATAATGTTGAGGTATCTATGCGTTGGCAAGGGCGACGTGAAAGTGACAATGTTGAAGACAGGCGCAATAGCTCCGGCGGTCCGTCAATGGGCGGTCCCGGTTTTCGCCTGCCAAGCGGTAAAGGCGGGCTGATTTTACTGATAGTCGTGCTGGTTGCAGGCTACTATGGCGTTGATTTAACCGGGTTGATGACCGGACAGCCGGTTTCCCAACAGCAATCAACGCGGTCAATTAGCCCTAATGAAGACGAAGCCGCAAAATTCACCTCGGTGATTCTGGCAACCACGGAAGACACCTGGGGACAGCAATTCGAGAAGATGGGTAAAACCTATCAGCAACCGAAGCTGGTCATGTACCGTGGAATGACGCGTACCGGCTGCGGGGCGGGCCAGTCCATAATGGGGCCATTCTATTGCCCGGCGGATGGCACAGTTTATATCGATCTCTCCTTCTATGATGACATGAAAGACAAACTTGGCGCGGATGGCGATTTTGCCCAGGGGTACGTTATCGCTCATGAAGTCGGTCATCATGTGCAGAAACTGTTAGGCATCGAGCCGAAAGTTCGTCAACTGCAACAAAACGCGACGCAGGCGGAAGTAAACCGCTTATCTGTGCGTATGGAACTCCAGGCCGACTGTTTTGCCGGTGTCTGGGGGCATAGTATGCAGCAGCAAGGTGTTCTGGAAACCGGCGATCTGGAAGAGGCGCTGAACGCGGCGCAGGCCATCGGCGATGACCGTTTACAACAGCAAAGTCAGGGGCGAGTAGTACCAGACAGTTTCACGCATGGCACTTCTCAGCAACGCTACAGCTGGTTTAAACGTGGTTTCGACAGCGGCGATCCGGCACAATGCAATACTTTTGGTAAAAGCATTTAACTTCCGGGGCAGGGATGGCTGAACTGACTGCGCTTCACACATTAACAGCGCAAATGAAACGTGAAGGGATCCGCCGCTTGCTGGTGTTGAGCGGGGAAGAGGGTTGGTGTTTTGATCATGCGCTTAAGTTGCGTGATGCCTTACCTGGCGACTGGCTGTGGATTTCGCCGCAGCCAGATGCTGAAAACCACTGTTCACCCTCGGCGCTACAAACTTTACTTGGGCGCGAGTTCCGGCATGCGGTATTCGACGCCCGCCAAGGCTTTGATGCCGCTGCCTTTGCGGCACTTAGCGGAACGTTGAAAGCGGGAAGCTGGCTGGTGTTGTTACTCCCTGTATGGGATGAGTGGGAAAACCAACCTGATGCCGACTCGCTGCGCTGGAGTGATTGCCCTGACCCTATTGCGACGCCGCATTTTGTCCTGCACCTCAAACGTGTACTTACGGCGAATAACGACGCTATCCTCTGGCGGCAAAACCAGCCGTTCTCGTTGGCGCATTTTACTCCCCGTACTGACTGGCACCCCGCTACCGGCGCACCACAACCAGAACAACAGCAACTCTTACAGCAGTTACTGACCATGCCGCCGGGCGTGGCAGCGGTAACTGCTGCGCGTGGGCGCGGTAAGTCGGCGTTGGCAGGGCAACTCATTTCTCGTATTGCGGGCAGTGCGATTGTCACCGCGCCCGCAAAAGCGGCAACGGATGTACTGGCACAATTTGCGGGCGAGAAGTTTCGCTTTATTGCGCCGGATGCCTTGTTAGCCAGCGATGAGCAAGCCGACTGGCTGGGGGTCGATGAAGCCGCAGCCATACCTGCGCCGTTGTTGCATCAACTGGTATCGCGTTTTCCTCGAACGTTGTTAACCACTACGGTGCAGGGCTACGAAGGCACGGGACGTGGTTTTTTGCTGAAATTTTGCGCTCGCTTTCCGCATTTACACCGTTTTGAACTGCAACAGCCGATCCGTTGGGCGCAGGGATGCCCGCTGGAAAAAATGGTTAGTGAGGCACTGGTTTTTGACGATGAAAACTTCACCCACACACCACAAGGCAATATCGTCATTTCCGCATTTGAACAGACGTTATGGCGAAGCGAGCCACAAACGCCGTTAAAGGTTTATCAATTATTGTCTGGTGCGCACTACCGGACTTCGCCGCTGGATTTACGCCGCATGATGGATGCACCAGGGCAACATTTTTTACAGGCGGCTGGCGAAAAAGCGATTGCCGGGGCGCTGTGGCTGGTGGATGAGGGCGGATTATCTCAAGAACTCAGTCAGGCGGTATGGGCAGGTTTTCGTCGCCCGCGGGGTAATCTGGTGGCCCAGTCGCTGGCGGCGCACGGCAGCAATCCACTGGCGGCGACATTGCGCGGAAGGCGGGTTAGCCGGATAGCAGTTCATCCGGCTCGTCAGCGGGAAGGCACAGGTCAGCAACTGATTGCTGGTGCTTTGCAATATACGCATGACCTCGACTATCTTTCGGTGAGTTTTGGTTACACCGGGGAATTATGGCGTTTCTGGCAACGCTGCGGTTTTGTGCTGGTGCGAATGGGTAATCATC
>OASW01000101.1_pt1 | contig 51554 bp, 44 predicted proteins | sample 1475831 | NCBI WGS metagenome assembly OASW01 (sample SAMEA2579927, study PRJEB22360) | human gut metagenome
TCCTTTTTATACAATATGTCAAAGAACACTTGATTCTTACTTTTTACACAACCTCTGGGAAGGAGGGGTGGCTGAAAGCCGGGGTGGTAGGTAAAACAAGGTTTATTCCTATTCTATTGTAAATAACAGAGTTATGCATTCACCTACCACCTCCCCCTACGGGGACTCCTCCTTCCCGAAGGAGGAGAAGTAAGATACTACCGACTTTTAGTCAGTCTCAGGTTCGTCGCTTCGCTCAGAATGAGAGATACTATATCGAACTAACCTTAATGTACAACTCCCCCCATTATCAATTATCAATTATCCATTAAAAAAAATGCTAGATAAAATTATCGAGATTATTATGACTATCCTCCCTTTCCTGGGTAATCGTAAAAAGCGTAAAGCGATGGCGCAAGACGTCAAAGAATTCAGCGAACTGGTGAAAGACCAGTATACCTTCCTGATGGAACAGCTGGAAAAGGTACTGAAAGATTATTTCGACCTGAGCGCGAGAGTGAAAGAAATGCACACCGAAATCTTTTCGTTGAGAGAACAACTGGCACAAGCTGCCACATTACAGTGCGTAAACAAAGAGTGCCTACAGCGTACACAAAGCGAGGCATCCATCTCTGAAGCTTAATGCCGGACAGATTATGAGAACGATCAACTTAATCGTAATTCACTGCTCCGCCACACGCGAAGACAAGGATTTCACGGAATATGACCTGGACGTCTGCCATCGCCGACGCGGATTCAACGGAGCGGGTTATCATTTTTATATCCGCAAAAACGGGGATATAAAGTCTACCCGACCGATAGAAAAGGTCGGTGCCCACGCCAAAGGTTTCATACTATTTAACCCTATTTATGTATCTTGTTACTATAATCAATAAAAAAAGCCAATTACCATTTCTGATAATTGGCTATGAAATATGCACTTTTAAACTTTGGTTACATAACCTATGGTTTTAAATGATTAAACTTTTAATTACCTAACTCTTTATTTATTGCATCCTTCAAGAAGCTTTTTACATTTTCCTCTCCAGTTATCCCTTCGATTCTTTGTATAGTAGTTTCTGAAATTTTGGACAATGCTTCACAAACAGGCTTGTAACCCATTTCGCTTGATAAGTCTATGACGACATTAATAGCATAGTTCTTAGCAACAAATTTATCTGTAAATTTAGACATAGCATCCAAAAAAACTTTAGCTCTTTCAGCTTTATACTCTATATCTACAGCTTCACCTTTCATTAGCTTACTTAATTTTTTTGAGGTAAACTTGTGCTTATCCCAACATAAAATAAGACTAATTGTACTAATCGGAAATCCTCTCAAAGATAAGGAGTTTGCAAATTGCAGAAGTTCATTCTTTGGCTTAGCCAAAGTAGCACCTGCAATATAATCCTCACCTTTCCACTTTTCTACTTCAACATTTGCTTCTGCTAACAACTCTTTTGTTGTAGCTTTAGCATAGCTTTCAAAAAGATATATTTCTTCATCAGAAACACTTTTCTCTATTGCTGCTGAATATCTATGTTGCCCGTCAACAATAACAATATATTTGTCAGCTTCTTCACTAGAAATAGGCTTTCCGTCACTTGTCATTAATGAGCAACCGTCTTTAACAGCTTTTGTGCCTTTGACATACATCAATGGTACAAGAATACCATATTTATCAATAGATGCAGTCTTAGACTTTACATTTTTATTAGACACTTGTCTGTTTCCTTGAATGAAACAAACGTTAACACCCTCATTTTTAATATCTTTCAATGTAGATATAATCATATAAGAATTTTATTTAATAAAAAATAGACGTTGTGTCTCTGTCTTAAAAAGGTTACAGGTCACGAGTTATCTCAATGGATAACATTTAAAGTGCTTTTGACACAATAAAGCGTTGCTGCTAGTGACCTTTTTAAGTTAAGCATTTCAAAGAGCGCATATTTCGGGGTGCAAAATTAGTTATTATTTACAATATAACAAGATTAAGGATAAAAAAACAGCAAATGAATTTCTTCTAATAGTGATAACCATGTTAGTTACCACCATACCAAAGAGATATTTAATTCAATATGTCAAAGTTACATTTATAGGATAATTACCAATCATCATTACTTGTTTGCAATGGCTTCTTTAGAACTGTATCAATTTTGTCTACAAGGATTTTATAACATGATAGTGAATAAACAAAAGCTCGTGATGAGGTCACTTTAGGATGTTGTCTGTTTTCTGTAAATGGAAAGCAATCAGAAAGTGCCCATATTTGGGTATCTTTAGTAACGCCATTACCTGTTACACCAAAACCACCACCAAACATTATGACATATCCACTATCGTCATTTATCTTCAATACCTCATAGTTCTGTAAGGTATATGTCATTCGAATACGTTCTTCTTTAAAATCAAATTTAATAAGTGGTCGAATACTTACTCTATATGAGTTATCTCCCATAGTCCGTTTTGCAATATTAGGCAAATAACAACGTGCTATGATTGTTCCTTCTTCCTCATTTGAAACCTGTATAGCTGACTTTGCATCAGAAGACATAGATATAACCCAATCTATAATTTTGCGATATAATTGAGATTTGGACTGACCTTTATACTCTTTTATAACTGATAATGATAGTTCACCCAATTCATTCAGCTTATATTCCTTAGATAGCTCCTTAGCTTTAGCTGACCAAGACATATCCCCTATATTGGTATATTCTTCTAATTCTTGTTTAGTTACAATTTGGGCATTAATTGTATTACAGACTAATCCTAATAACATTATAAAAATAATCTTTTTCATGTTGACTTGAAGTTTACTATTAGTATGATGTATTTTTGTGCTCAAATGTACAAAAAACAAATTAATTAATCAGATTTTATTATATATATTCTCCAACAGGTCTTGTTGTAAAAGATGCGTTGCAATTATTGATAAAACAATAAAAAAAACAGCAAATGAATTTCTTCAAATGCTGTTTTGCTTAATATTCACCAATAATTCATTTGTTTATTATTGTATCATACCAATCTTTTCGTCTTATTGGTTCATTTAAAATAGCTTACTCAACTCCTCCAAAGTACAAGGAGTGTCTTTTCGTATTTATCATTTTTCATGATTCATAAAATAAGGATATTCTTGCATTAATAATATGATTAACATAGGTTCTTCCCATTCAATATCTAAAATTCCTTCTTGATACCATTTCCATACATCTTTACCCGATTTATCATTTTTCCAAACTTCCATATTGAATTTAAATTCTGGAATAACTCCCTCTAATACGAGTTCTTTATATAGTATATTCATTGCCTCCATATTTCGGTTATAGGAGTATTGCCTTAATATTCTATATAGTATTCGCACACACATTGTTTCTATCCTTAGAGGAAATTCTCTAGTTGCATAATTCTCATTTCCCATAGTTCATTTGTTTAATTATTAATACGGTATCTAATATAATGAATGCCACAACATCTTGTATATCCCAAACACAAGGTCCTTTTAGTATTATCTCGCATGCCTTATCAAATATCGTGATTAGAACAGCTATAAGTATTTGGGTGATAATTATCTTCTTCATTCAATTTATGTCCTTATCATATTTACTTAATGATTATAACTAATGTAAAGTGATAATGATAATGCAAAAGCAATGCTTATAGGCAACCAGTGCCGTGTTTAGGTTTAAAGAGGAAATAGAATGTAGGCAATATTCCCAATCCCACCAATACGGTTCTTTCATCTATTTCATATCTAATAGGAAATCCTAGTAACTGTGTGATTGGATATATTTTGAAATATGTTTCTAATATCCAAATCAATATTCCTGTTAACTGTATTAATAGTATTTTCTTCCACCTCATCTTATTCCTTCTTTTATTTGTTTTATAAGTAGATAGAATAGCGTTGCTATAATTATCAATAAAAGAATGTCCTCCATATTTATGAGCCAACATCTGATATTCATATAATAATATTGAAGTACTCGTGTTTTGCTTAGCAATCCTAGTATGTAATCAACACATAGTAAAATTACAATTATCGTAACTAAAGCTATTTTGACTATTTTGTCCATTCTATACTTATATCTTTCCATGTGTATTCATCTGATATACTATTATATAAACAGATAATAGCTCTCACTTCTTCCTTTTTTGAATCAGTATATTCCAACTTCATTGTTACAATAATCTCACGTTCATAAGCCTTTTTACAAATAGCTTTACTGTAAAAATATCTATTACCCTTAGTATTGCCTTCAATAGTATAACTATGGTCTGTAATATCTTTCTTGACAATTCTATTGCCTTGTTCTATTTCTGTATCAATCATTATATCAAACCATTCATGAAGCGAATAATCATCTTTAAAAACATCGAAGTAAGTAGCATACACATTCAAACAGATTGTACTATCTTCATTTACAAAATGATTGCCATTGCCTAAATCTGATTCTTCTCCATGCGTAAAGCTAGAGGGATATACCAAGAAATAATCAAAAGTCCTATTCCAATAAAACCTTGTATCATCATATTGGTATATCCCATTTCTGTAATCAATCAGTTTCACATCTTTTACTCCTAATAAAGAATCTACCCATTGCAAATACTTTGCTTCCGATATTTCTAAAGTAGGATGATTGTCATATATAGATAAGCTATCAGTAATCAGTGTATCAGTATTCTTATTACCAATACATAATAGTAGTATAACTATGCATAAATATTTCCTAATCAATAACAACCACATTTATTCCACAAGTCATTCAATTCTTGTTCTAATTCTGTATCATTAGTTAGATTATATGCAATCTGAATGTCTTCACAAGCTACCTTTTTCTCATTCAAGTAGATACGACAGATAGCTCTATTATAATACGCCATTGCATCTCGTTTAAAATCATCTGTACCCAATGCTTTAGTCCAATCAGATTCAGCTTTATCCCACATATTCATATCCATATAAATAAATGCCCGTTGAGTATAATTATCTGGCTGTGCATTATTCAAATTTATCGCTTTTGTTATATCTTGCAAAGCTTCTTCATTCCTTTTTTGAGACCTATATAGGTGACAACGGTTTATATATCCTATTGGATTATTAGGATGATATTCTATTGCTTGACTGAAATAAGATTCTGCATCTCTATTGTTATCAACAACATAAGATATTATACCTAAGGCATTTAGAGATTGAATATCTTCGGCTTTCTCATTTAATATACTTGTAAATATATCAATAGCTTCATTAAAGTTTCCTTCATGCATAGTAGAATAAGCATATTCTTTTTGATAACTATCCATATCAACAGTAAAATTTGATTTGTATTTATCTAAGTCAATATTTCTAAATTGCCATCCTCTTGAGGTATTTCCATAAGTAATACTAATTTTATGCAAAGTCGATTTGATTGGTGGAAAAAACACTTTGAACTTATAATTAGAAGCCAAAGATACTTTTGTCCCATTCATTTTATCTACTCCTATCGTTGATGAAGTAACATAATATTTACTATTGTTATCTAAGTCATGAATAAGAAAACCGTCATCGCCTTTATCTATCTCGCACCATATATACATTTCCCCCATAGATAGATTCAGATTCGTATATGAAAGATATGCGATTGTTACATCATCTTTAAATTCTATAGCATTCAAAACCACTTCACTATTCCTTTCATTAGGTATATTCAAGATAATAAAATTTTCTTTATTGTTAAATTTGGGATTAAAGCGATTAAAATCATTACTCGTCAATGCAGTAAGTCTTTCTTTATTTATAGATACCCCAAAATTAAGATTTTGCCCTCCTGTACGATTAAATGTCGCAACAGCAAACACTTCACCTTTTTCATTCAATAATGCACTACCACTGCTTCCTGGAGAAATAGGTGCAGTTACCTGTATAATATCACCATGTTGTTTATCATTCCTTAATGACGCCACAATTCCATCAGAAACACTTTTCTCTAATCCTAAAGGACTACTTATATTATAAACTCTATCTCCTTGTTCTATGCCTTTAGTAGCAAATTCTAAATAAGGAAATTTTTGATTAGATAGAGCTATTATCGAAAACTTAATAATATCCCATTTTTTATCAGAAGCCAATACCTTATCTATTTCGTACTCTTTCCCATCGCTAGTTTTAAGCATTGCTTTTACAGCACCATCCAACACGTGGTAATTTGTTATCCCTGTACCATCACTATCAATAAAGAAGCCAGAGCCACTACCTAATGGAGCTCCGTATTCATCGTAAGTATAGATTATAAATGTTGCACTCTCTGTATCATGTATAATATCCTTCAGATTCTTTTGGCATGAACTAAAGAATGCTAATATAACACCAAGTATCAAAAGTATATTCTTATTCATATTTATTCAATTTTAAAATTAGGATTCTTTTGTAATGTTCTCCGTTTATTTGGTGTATTTGAATTCTTTGATTTGGGTGTATGCGTTTTCACATTTTTATCTCGTTGTATAATATCCATGTTCCCTTGAATCTCTGTTGTGTAATGCAGAATTTTATTATCTGTTGAGATTTGTACAAAAGCCATATTAGTATATTCTCGTTGACCTATTGCAACTAGTGCAACACCTGTTTTATTATCATAAGAATTTTGATAGTACCATTTTGCATAACTAATTTTATCTATATTCCCATCATTAGTTCTTGCTCTCTCATAGTCTTCAACAATCAGTTTCCCCCATGATTGGCTATTATGTAAAGGATGTACATTAGCCAAACAAAGCTCACCGTTATCTAAGTATAACGTTAAATACGCCCTTCTGCTCTTAATAATAGAAGTAATGTCTTTGTCATTTTCGTAAGCGTTAATAATACTAAGTCGACACAATTCCTGTTGATTAGTATTATTGCTTTTTAATTGAACTCCAAAGAAATGCCAAGCCCCTGTGTCTCCTTCAATTATATCCAATTCTTCTGTGTTTTCAGGTATAGCCTCAAAAATTGCAGAAAATTCAATTTCTTGCCCTGGGTGACATACTGTTTGTCCATCTTTATTAGCTATTCCATTAGTAAATAAAAGTTTATACTTCATATTCTTTACCTTTAAATACATAGAGTTGTTTCCATCTTTAGGGAGTGATAAATAGATATAACGTGAATTACTCTCATTAGACCTGTACAGGAAATCCACTTGTGTATGTGCACTCAATATCGTTATTTTCTTTATAAAAATATTATTTTGAGATGCATGTTTTACGTTAGGAAATACAATATCTTTAGAATATGAATAGGTACATTGCCATATTGCTAATATGAATGTTATGACTGGTAGAATTTTTCTCATAAATATAAAAATTGGTATTCTTTAATAGAAATGGATTATGATTGTTTTTCAAAATTGGCAACATTGCTTAATAAGCCTTGCTACAGTAGGTATAATTATATATCTGTTTCCATATTATTCAACACATTTATGTACCCTGTTCCCTTTAGATACTGTTATACAATAAAAAAGGTGTGGAACGTATTGTCTTATCTCATTCTCTGGCTCTCGCATTGCCTTTGGTACGGATAAAACAATAGCCCACACCAATATTGACAATATCTAAAGCCTTAAAGATATAAGGTAGGTATATATCAAATGGTGTGGTGCTATTGCTATCATCTTCGTACCGTTATCAAATTTGCGAGATTTGAGAATGGAAGATAATTTCAATAACACCTTTCGTAATATGTCCTTTCAGCCCCAACACATTAGGTATCTGAAATTGGTACAAAGTTACGAAAAGCGTTCGTAATAGCAAGAACTATTGTTTATTAAAAGTTGAGGGCTATCTCTGCTTTATAAATCCATGGTAGTGGAAAAATTCAAGACTACCCATATAAAAACAAAATTTCTGAATTTTTCCACCCCACCGATATTTCATGTTTATGTCTTTATAAACTGATTTTTAATCCGTTGAACGGTGGAAATACCAATACTTTGTAGCTTAGCTATATTTCTAATCGAATAGCCTTTTCTTAGTAAAGCAATGACTTCTTTATATTCTTCTTTCTTCTTATCATCCGTTTTGGTTGAACCTGTCTTTCTGCCAAGTTTACCACCTTTGGCAATATAATTTGCCCTACCACTATTCAAACGGTATTGGATATTGCTTCTTTCGATATTTGCCATTTCTGCAAGCACTGTCACCATGATAGAAGCTATTGGATTAACTTCCCCATTTGGTTGCAAAGTATATAAGCCCAAGTTCTGTATGTAAACCGATACTTTCAATTCATGCAATATATCCAAAGAGCGAAGAACCTGTAATGTACTTCTTCCCAATCTTGACAATTCAGACAAAAGTAAGATATTCACAGATTCACGTTTACAGTATTTCAAACATTCTCCTAAAATCTGTCTTTCCTCTATTTTCTTTGCACCTGAAATATGCTCCTGGAATATATTCACTATTTCTATATCCTGTGAAATAGCATATTTCTTTAAATCCTCTATTTGTCTGCTCGTGTCCTGTCTGTCATTACTTGACGAAACACGGGCATATATTACGGCTGTTTTCATTTTATTCTTTGATTAAATTAATAACATGAAAGAATGTGTTCAAACCAACTTTGCAGATTTATTTGAACACATTTCTATTTTGAACACTAACGAGGTTTATTCGCTTCCTCAATATCCCATAAGCCAACTAAAAGAATGAGCAAGATTAACGGAACACAACCTGTTATAAAAGACAATACCACCCAAAAGAGCCAAACAAGTATCTTATAATAAAACATGATTCTTTGTTTTATGTAGTTAATAAAATAGGAGAATACCCATTTCTGAATATTCCCCTGTTTAATCAATCAATAAACCACTTATATTTAGTGTCTCCATGTAAAGCGGCATTTATTCCCGTTGCTATTTCGGTTGCATTTACCGCTCTATCCAAGAAGCTGTCTATATAACTGCTCTTATTTGCTCCCGTCAATAAATTATACAATTTCCACATACTTATATCATTCCCCAAGCTCCCAAAGTTCTTATCATTGATATATGCTTTTGCAACTGTATTTATCTGCGAATCAGTGATAAGCATTTTAGGAATATCTTTCTGATAACCCTGTGGTAATGATTGATAAAGTCTCATTCTCCCAAGTAATTGACAAAATTGATGTTCTGTGAGATATGAGTTACCAAGTGTTTGCAACAAATGTAGATGTTTTGCAGGTTGATAACTCTGAAACATTTCCAATACTGCTTGATATAAATCCCTTGTATTAGTAACTTCCAAACAGCTAAGAAAACCGTCTGTTGATACACACAAATTGCAGCAAACAAGATTCTTAAACCCTATGCAAATTTTAAACTTCTCCGCTCCTTTCTTTGAATAAAGATTAGTGTGATTATAAGCACGAACACCACCAATAGTAAGAGTTAACTTATTCCCGTTCACCGTTTCGTAAATCGTAGGAATCTGAATAATAAAAGCACATCTTTCGTAGTAGATAGTCTTATCACTTTCAAGAAGTTGATTTGCAGGTTTGTGTATTGCTTCGGGTATTCTTCCCTTGATAATGTGACTTACACGAATATCGGGCTTATCAATACTTTCACCATTGAAAAATGTATTTGCAGCGTCATAAACAGTATCAATAAATGCAGGGTGAGGAATTGTAAGTTCATTATCTTTAGCGAATACGGGTGTAATACAATCTTCTTTCAAATGTTGCATTGTTACCTCTAGTGTATTAGCTTCTAAGAAATGAGGATTCTCTTTTTTAACTTTTGGTTGTTCTTCGATTATTGTTTCTTCTTCTGCATATTCACCAAAGTTACTTTCTCTTCTTACCTGTGGCACATTGCCAATAATTTGTAGATTTCTCATAACGAATAAAATTTTAAATGATTTATAAATTGATTACGTGGATTGAAATATATTTCGTTTCTCTCCAACTACCCTAGGGGGGCGTAAAAGGGTACTGTTCATGCGCTCATGTAACTTTCAATTCAGTAAATCATAGGAGAAATAAGCTGATATATATTTAAGCTCTTATTTTTATAGGTAGGGGGTATTATATATAAGTACCTATACTTTATTGCGTGCCTATGTATTACTATGCACTATAATAGAAAGGAGAGTATTATACTGCCATATAAAGATATGCTAAGTAGTAATATCAAAAAATGAGTATTGTTTATTTTTTTACCTTGTTTATAATGAGTAACTTTGAGTATTCTTAAAAATCAAGAACTACCTGTTTGGCAATGGTTCAACTCCTTGAATTATATGTAAATCAAACAGGTCATATTTGCATTTTCCCACACTTCCATTGGGAAAATTAACTCCCATATTTAAAATTGCGAATTGCTATATCCCTTGTATTAGACAGGAATTTAGAAGTTCCACAAAAAAAGCCGCAGTTGAGCACATTTGTAAGTGTACTCGCTTGCGGCTATTTTTGTTTTTAGTTGGATAGTAGACTAATTTATTCGTCAAAGTCTCTATAATGAGCTTATTTGTGGGCATTGACATATTTTTCAGTGTCTCATACTTCAAGTGCAAGATTATCCTATATAACTCTTAATCTTTAAAAATCAGAACAGATACTCTGTCACCCTAAAAAATGAAGTTCATGCACACATAAAGTTTAAATTCTTTAGTAGTAGGGGAAAATGTGTGTTATAATATATAATTAATATCAGATACTTTTTCCCCACTACCTTACCTATGTAAAGCTAAGGATAACTTATAGTACTAATAATCACATTTCTCTTTGCCTTACACAGAAAAAATCACTTTTATTGCATCCTATTCTGTAAAACAGGTAGGTGTAGGGGAAAAAGTACTGTATATTAATATATTGATAAAGAACACTTTTTCCCCTTACTTGGGAATTATGATATTCCCATTATCGTCTATCTCTGCTATTTTATTTACTTTCTTCGTGGGTAGTTTTTTCTGCTTGGAAAAGTCGTTTTCCAATAGAATATTTTCAGTATGTAAAGTTAAGGGAGTAGTAATCGATACTAAATCAGCGCCAACAAGTTCTATTATATACTTGTCATAAGTCTTTTTATCTATTCTGATTGCTTTGATTATATTTTTCTTAATCAGTTCTATATTGCCATATTGGGATAATAGAAGTAATTGGATAAAGAAGCCCTTTATCGCTGCATCCAGTTCGATTAATGCAAACTTATTGGAGATAGTGATACATTGTTCTTCCATTGCAGGAATATGATAAATATTCCGTCTAGTTGGATAATAAAAACCATTATCCACAAAATAAGGCTTTATATCCAAGTACTCCTCAAATTTCTTATTAAAACTGCTTACTGATTTACCTCCACTTGTTCTTTTTAATTCATCTAAAGTGATTCTCACATTATACCAATCATCTCTTGAAAGAGACAAACAGAAAAATCTATAAATATTGGCAGGTTTGAATCTATTTAGAATGGAATAGTTGACGGTTGCATTGCTTCTGCAAAATTTGGGTAGAATATTCATTAGTAGCGGATTGAATATTGTTTATAAATAGTAAATCTTTCTTCTCTTTTTCTATCTTGTAGTAATAAGCACTACCAAAGTAAATCTTTGCTTCTTTTCGATTATTGAATCGCTTTCCCGTAGGAATATGAATAATCATAGGTCATTGGTTTATTTTATTAATGATGTATCTGAATCTAATTAATGTTGTGGTGCAAAATAAATCGTATATACTTTCCCTTGTATCTTTCTCTTGCTTTTAATATAGCCATTTGAACTAGCCCATAAACCTACTCTAAGCCTGTTATCTGTTACTCCTTGTTTTAGTGCTTTTTCTCTGATTTCTTCATAGGTGAATGTTTGCATGGTACTGTTTTATATAAAAAATGGTGATAAAATAGTGTATCTTTTGTGCTTGTGTTATCTTATATACTATTTGTAATATATTGATACAAAGATACTAAGTTTTTAGGGAGTGACCTAATACTAGTACCACAAACTGAAAAAATCGACTAGAAGCATTAATAAAGTGTGATTATAGATTGATACTTTATTTTGCTTGATTATTTTTCGCTTCTAAAGCCTTTTTCCTAGCTCTGTATTCCCTTTGTCTTCTAGCATTATCTTCTTTATGTTCTCTGCAATATTTTACATTATAATAACGGTTTTTCTCTTTGTTCCTTACTGCCTTAAACCTTTCTTCGTAGCATTTAATCTCTTCTGATACTGGCAAAACTTCTATGTCGTCTATAAAAGAATGTCTTTTCCTTATTAAGTGTTGGTGAATATCTTCTGTGACATCTGTAAAGACAGTATTTTTCTTCGTATTCAAAGTGTATTGAAGTGGATGATTCCACAGCTTTGGATATATCGAAATAGTATATTTATACTGTTCAATTCTATCTATAAAAGCACAATCAAAAACTTCGTGAATAATATCATACCTTGTTTTGTCATCCTTTATTTCTGCTACTTTATCTAAGTTTACTACCTTGTCATCTCTACTCACCTCAATCAACAGACCTTGAATAGTAGCTCTATCATTCATCCACTTATTCAATTCTTTTCTTTCTCTGTCTATTTTATTATTGAGTTCATTAATAAAAGAATCAGCTTTCGTTATTGATAAAGTGCCCTCCACATAAGCTTTATATTCTATTACCTCCGCTCTTTCCTGCATTGCTTTAATTTGCGATTCAGAAGTTTTAATTTTACTGTCACATATTGCGAGTTGACAGTAATATTGTTTTCTGTCTTCATCATTTCTGTGCATTAGTTTAGTTGCATAAAGCGCAATAGAACTATGCCAAAGTATGCTGTCAACTAAATTTATCTGTATCCAAAATCCTTTAGTACATTCTTGACAATGATATGTATTGTTATTTTTCTTTGCAACCATTATTCCACCACAGTAAGGACATCTCAATAATCCTTTACCGAAATAATAGTTATTATACTGTTTTTTAGGTTTGTTTGTATTACTCTCAGCTATCTCTTTACATTTGTTTATCATTTCCAATGTTACTAACTGAGGATATATATTTCCTTCCGTCTTGACATTATTACGTTTATTGGTAGAAGAGGGCAAACCTGCATAAGCTAAATTGTTTAAAGTTAATGATATAAATTTTCTAGCAGTAAGCAAAGTATAACCGACTAATAGCCCTGTTTGCATTAGTTCTTTAGCTAGACTACCATAACTATATTTCCCTGTTAAATATAAAGCAAATATCGTCTTTACTATATTTGCCTGTTTCTCGTCTATTATTAGTTTTTTCGTTGTCTCATCTACCGTATATCCATATAAAATCCAACCACCAGTGTATATGGATTCTTTGCGTTTAGCATCTTTGGTACGTTTCCACCTGGCTAGTTTTGTACGCATTTCTGATTCTGCCATTTGGGAGAATAAAGTGAATACCATTTCTGCACCCTCATCTATATCTCCATTATCTTTAAATAGCCGTATAGACGGATTCTTGACTACTAACTGTATTTTATGAGTTGTGAGATAATCCAATACAGAGAAGTTTATTTTCTTTCTTCTAGCGATTCTTGATACTTCCCAACAGTACACACAATTTATATCGTTATCTTCTTCAATCAATTCTTTCATCTTGTTTAAGCCTGCACGCTCTTCTTCCGCTAATTTTATACCGGATTCCTTTTCACATACAGGAATTATGCACTCCGGTAAGTAGCCGTCTTTGATAGCCATATTGTAAATTTCTCGTTCCTGTTCGTCGAAATCCTGTGCTTTTGTAGAAACTCTTACTAATAGTATTGCCTTCATATTCAGATTATTCTAATAATAATGATGCAAATATAACTATTTTAGTAACAGGATATATAAATTATACTATATAATACAACAGAGAAAGTATCGGTATCTGCTATGAAGGCGGGCTCGACAGCAAAGGTCGCCCCAAAGATACCCGGACCGAATGGCAGAAACATTCACTGCGGGTACTGGTTCTTACTTTACTGAAAGATTATCCGGAATGCCGCGTATGCGGTCACCGTGACCTTAGTCCCGACCGGAATGAGAACGGAGAGATAGAACCGGAAGAATGGGTGAAAGCGTGCCCTTGCTTCGATGCGGAAAATAACTGGAAAGCATGAGGCAGAAATCAAGAAAAGTTTTAATTGAATAGCCTATAAACAAGAAAACTCCAATTGCCCGACCAAACTAAGTCGGAGCAGTTGGAGTTTCTACCTTTATAAAATAGATCATCAGGATGTCTCCTCTGAAGGAAATTAATGCTATCTTTGTAGAAAGTAATAAACTTATAAACTTTTTATATTCCAGCATGTATACTCCGCCTTTCGCCATATCTTCCCGCGCTATCCACTTAATAGCGGATATCTCCGCATTGGTAGAACGATATGCCATCCGCATGGAACAGGAAGATGCTTTGCTATTGCGGAAAATCAACCGAATTAAAACCATTCAAGGTTCACTGGCTATTGAAGGAAACACCTTATCTGAAAGTCAAATTACAGATATCCTTGACGGAAAGCATATAGTAGCTCCCATCCGTGAAATACAGGAAGTACGAAACGCCATCAAAACTTACAATTCATATCACACAGCCTAAGGCATAGCGAACGCCTGATCACATCATTAAAGCAAAAAGGTATGATTCAGCGAGTTGGATCAAACAAAAACGGATACTGGGAAATTATAGTAAAATAAGGCTACTTTTTATTTCCAACCTTCATCAAAGCAAGCCCTATCACAATCCAGACCATCTCACGCACGCGAGTGATCAATGCCGCATAGACTCCATAAGCTCCGGAAAGGGAAAGCCCGCCTACCGCAAGGGCAAATCCTCCCTCACGGCCACCCAGCTGCATAGGCAAGAAGAACAAAAGATTGGCCAATAAAGAAGAGAAGGCTGCAATCAGGCAGCAATCTGCAAAACTGACACTCCTTGTCAGCACATTGAGGATCAGCCAGATTTCCAGACAACTGACCACACGTGCCGTATATTCCAAGAATAAAGCCGCATAAAAAGCTCCCTTCTTCTGTTGATGAAGCAGGGCTATCTGTTTATCTATGTTCTCCAACTGTTCCCGATGGGAGTCGGCAAAACGGATGACTTTCTTTTTCAGAAAAGGAAGATGACTGCCCAGGCGAACGAAAGCGACTGCCATCCCATGCTGATATCCTTTCACAAACAGCACTGCTACCAGCAGGCAGAAGACGGTGATTGCACCCAAAATGGTTCCCATCACCCACCCTACCGGATAGAGGCAAAGGTATAGCAAGACAGAACTCAGCCAAAAGCAGAAATGAGAAAAGATGTGCATCATCACGTAGAGAATCACCGAAGAAGTGGCTCTCTCCACTCCTATATACGGTTTCAGTTCCATGATGCGATACGGCTCACCGCCCATCAGTCCGACGGGAGTTACGTAATTCAGGGCAAAACCCGTAACGGTAAACTTATAAAGCCGGGCAAATGAAAACCCCGGCTTCCCTCCGCTACGTATAATGATGTACCACGATGTAGTATTAATCAGATAAACGAACAGCCACAGCAATAATACCAAAGGCAAATATACTCCTGCCCTTTTCAAATTTGCCCAAAGTTCCTGATAATCCATATCGAAAGTGAATATCATGATCAGGACGGCGACAATGCCAAAAGCCAGGAATATATTGCGGTATTTGTTCTTCACTATTTAATATACTGATAATATCGGTCAAAGAAGTTTCTGAATCCGCGAATCTTCATCAGTCCGTACTCAAAGAACAGCCAGCCGAGCAGTGCACAGGAGATTCCAAGGAGTACATCTATAATATAGTGATGACAAGAGTAGATCGCTGTTCCCCAGATGCCTGCCATGATAACAGAGAAAAGGGCAATCACATACCATCTGCATTTGCCGATGATGGCATACACCAATGCCACAACCATATATGCCGCATGAAGGGAAGGAACGGCAGCAAAGACGTTTGCGTTTCTTCCATAAATGGAGTCGAAGATAGTCACTCCAAAAATCTCGTCGAAGCGACCGAGACCCGCCACGTTACCCGGAGTATTCAGTATCGGTTCGAAACCGTAGTTGATAGCATACCAGGGGGGAGCAGCCGGATGGATATAATAGCCGGCAAAGCCGATTAAGTTGACAAACAAAAAGACTAATGCAAAGCGAAGATAAGTTTTTCTCTCTTTCTTAAAGTACAGGCAGAGTCCGAACAGGATAGGCACAGGGACCCAGCAAAGATAGAAGATGCCGGCGAAGACATCTGCCACCGCCCAATGATGCACGGCAAAGTATTCACAAGGAGTAACCAGCACACCATTATCCATCACTCCGAACAACGACTTTTCGAGATTATAAAGTCCGGCCACATCAATCGGATTTACTTCGTAATTGGGGCAGATACGCATCCAGTCATACGAGATCCCGAAAATGGCGAAAGGCAGTAAGGCCACTGCCAGCTTCCGGGTAGGTAGTCCGGCAAAAAATAAAACCAGATAGAGTGCCGCCATCAGCAGATGTTCGGAACGGAGTCCGATACAGGCAGCTGTCAGCAGAAGAAAAAGAGCCATGATGACAATAACGGTCAGGGTTTCTTTCTTCGACGGCATTTGAATTGTTTTTATCATTAAGGATGTTATTTTAATTAGTCATTCTTCTTTTCGTTCGCTGTCATCACCTTATAGCAATGTCTCACGCGTGCGAAAGCTGTGATATTGGCGAACACAGCGACGATTGTCAAAGGCACCATCAATATCAGCATCGGATCAAAAGCGGTAATATCCTTGAATACACCGCAGAACAAGGCTCCGAGACTTGTCAGAACCACACGCTCCGGGCGTTGCATAAATCCAACCTTGCACTCAATGCCCAGACCTTCGGCGCGGGCACGCACATAGCTCACCATCAGCGAACCGATCAGGGCAACAAACGCAATGATAGCGTAAATGAAATAGTCTTTGACTGACAAATAGTAACAGATACCGAAGAAAGTCATCAACTCACTGTAACGATCGAGCACAGAATCGTAGAGGGCACCGAATTTGGAACTCATGTTTCCCAGACGTGCCACACGCCCGTCCATCATATCGAACAATCCGGCAAAAAGGATCACACCTCCTGCCCATCCAAGAATGGACAAATCATTCTGTCCGCCACAGATACCGGCATAGACAAACATACCTGCCGCTACCACATTCAGAATAAATCCGGTAGTAGTGATAAAATTAGGGGTGATGCCTATTTTAATCATTCCATGTATCAAAGGATTGATAATCTTATAAATCAGTTGCTGTAAGTAATCTCTGTAATTCATATACCTAAATCTGTTTTTATCTAAATCTTCTGTTTTCTTTCAATTTCTTTTAAACAAGCTTCTTATATCTATATTCCGGTAAACAAAGAAACGCTGCATATTATAATTCCAGAACAACGCTACAATGACTGCCACCACCACTTTAGGGATGATGAAGAAGTCACCGAAATATTGGCTGAGTGTATCACGTACCCACGGAATTTTCGCTAACGATTCCGTCAGAGTGTACGTCCCCCACGTATTCAGCCAAATACTGCAAACCCACACTATTATGAATTTTACAGCAACATGCGTTTTTTTCCCTTTCGATTTAAAAGTCCATTTATAATTGATAATGCAATTGATAATTCCTCCATAGATAGCGCCCGCCAAGGTAGCATATACATAGTAGACATCAAATAGCCTTACCAGAAGGATAGTCACCAGAAAGTCTGCAATAGTCGCCATTTGAGCCGAAAGCTGCGCCCTTAAAAACATAAAGACTCCACCCTTCTGCGAGATCATCCGTGCAACTCTTTTCAGCCAATCACCCATCGTGCCACCGCTATCAAGATAAAACTATATACACCCGCCAGTACATCATCCATCATTACCCCTACTCCACCTTTAAAGTTCTCCATCTTGCGTACTCCCAATGGCTTTACGATATCAAAAATACGGAACAGAGCAAAAGCCGCTATCACGTACCAATACCACCGGTCATTATCGGGAACTGCCAGTAACGGAATCCACACACCTACCATTTCATCGACCACCACACGTGACGGGTCTTCGCCCCAACAAGACTCCAACTTATTGGCAGCCCAAATACCTGCAAAGGTAAAAAGAACCACCAAAGCAGCAGTCGTCCATAATAAAGCAGTGAAAGGAAGCAGGAAGTAAAGTGCAATCCAGATGATAGAAGCCAGCAATGCCCCGGCCGTACCGGGAGCAAAAGGAGAAAAACCAGAGCCAAAGCCCGTGCCTATTAAAACAGGTAGAAAGGAAGGTCTCTTCATTAATAGTTGAGAGTTGAGAGTTGAAAATTGAGAGTGGAGGATGATTGGATGTGCTCCAAAAATAAAAGTTGAAAGTTAAAAGTTGTCTAATGCTGCAATTACATTGCAACAACTTTCAACTCTCAACTTTCAACTCTCCACTTATTTAATTAAGCTAAATAATCAGGTTCTTTTTCACCAATCATGTTACGCAATGTCTGTTTTACCATTCTCCATTGTGTGAACAGGTCGTGTTCCGGCTGATGTTCGAAATCGTGCATCGGGCTCTTGCAGAAGAATGACAACCAAGTCTGGATGCCACACATACCTGCACGCATAGCCAAGTCACTGAACAATACCAGGTCAAGTGCAATAGGAGCAGCCAGGATAGAGTCACGGCAAAGGAAGTTTACCTTGATTTCCATCGGATAGCCCATCCATCCGAAGATGTCGATGTTATCCCATGCTTCTTTGTTGTCCTTACGGGGAGGATAGTAGTTGATGCGTACTTTGTGGTAAACGTCTCCATAGAGATCCGGATATTTTTCCGGTTCGAAGATGGTGTCGATTACAGACAGCTTACTAACTTCTTTTGTCTTAAAGTTGTCCGGATCATCCAGCACTTCACCGTCACGGTTACCGAGGATGTTGGTAGAGAACCAACCGTTCACACCCAGCATACGAGTCTTGAACATCGGAGCCAATACGGTTTTCATCAGTGTCTGACCGCTCTTGAAGTCTTTACCGGAGATAGGAACATTCTTCTGTTTAGAGAATTCCCACATGGCCGGAGTATCTACACACAAGTTAGGAGCACCCATCACAAACGGAGCATCTTCTGCGATAGCAGCGTATGCATAACACATACTCGGAGAGATAACTTCTGTGTTGTTATCTTTCATTGCTTTCTCCAAAGCAGCGAGTGACATGTGTTCGTCTGATAACGGAATGTAGATTTCGGTACTTGCAGCCCACAGTACAACAACGCGTTCGCAGTTATTGGCAGCCTTAAAGTCGCGGATGTCCTGACGGAGTTGTTCTACCATTTCCCAACGGGTAGCAGCCTTCTTGATATGTGTACCATTCAGACGTTTTGCCCAGTTGTGATCGAAAGCTGCAGGCATCGGCTTGATAGCTTCCAGTTCATCTTTCACACCGTTCAGGTCTTTTTCTTTCAAAACCTCGGCATACATAGCAGCTTCATATGCGTTGTCCGGGAAGATATCCCATCCACCGAAAACAATGTCGTTCAAATCAGTCAAGGGCACAACGTCCTTGATGAGTTTTTCTTCGTTGTTTTCCATGCGCATTGTGGCTAACTGTGTAATAGATCCTATCGGTTTTGCCAGTCCCTTGCGAGAGGCTAGTGTACCTACAATCATTGTGGTGGCAACCGCACCACCTACTCCAACTACCAACACGCCAAGACGTCCAGTAGCGGGTTTAATTTCTTGTTTCATTTCTATTCTATTAAAATTAAACTAAAATTGATGCAAAAATAAGATTAATTAATTACTAAAGCGACCTTTGTTTGCTATATAAACATTGCAATTAGCAGGATTTAACTTTTAGAAGGTCATGTGAAGACTTATCCTCAGGCCGGACTTGTCAATATCGGGCGAATCCCTATATGTGAGCCGCCAGACGTAGTCTAAACGTAATACCTTGAAAATGTTTTCAATACCCACACCCGCCTCCACGTAAGGTGTTTTTCCCATTGTACGGGTACTTGCTATCGGAAAAGCGAACAAACCGTCTGTCATATCCGGATTATTCTTATCACTCAAATGCCCATAAAGTCCACGACAGGAAACTATTTCCCTCCATTTCAGTTTTTTCAACAATGGGATACGATTGAACAACCACCCGTTGAGGAAATAGGTGACGTCCCACGAAAAGTATTCATCATTCATAAACTCCATAGCATTCATTAACGAATAGGATTCCGGCTGAATGGTGTAGGAAAGGTTCGCATTCGGCATAATGAGCAACGGAAAGGGAACTTTATCCCATACCTTCCCTGCTTTCAGGATAATATCCGTATAGCCGAAAGCGGAAAACCAGAAACGTTTCTGCACACCCGCTTCGGTATGATTGTAGGTGTAATCACTTCCCAGTACTCCTTTTCCGGCAATGGTGTGCGACAGTGTAAACACCGGAGCATCCAGCGATACAGGGAAGCGGTTCCATTGTGTCTGAAAGAATTTCTCGTTCGGGGCATAGCGCAGCTTCAACTCCGCCGCACTGGTAGAGAAGTCTTTAACCGGAGAGTAAGCCTCACCGTCTTTCCGCAGAAAAGGAATCAGGTAGCTCGATTCATCCGTCCGCCTGCGTGCCGTTAGCTGGAAGGAGAAGCCGGAATAAAACTCATTGGTATAGGTCATTTCCGTTTGCCGGTAATAGCCGATACGATCATCTTTTTCACGCTTCAAGGCAAGGAAGACATTGTCTTTGCTTGTGTACAGATAGTTTTGTCCGTATTGGTTAACGTCCGATTCATAACGTACTTTCAGTGAATGGATGGGAAATTCATTGGCATATTCCTTTTTCTTTTTAAAGGAGTATTCTACTTCCGCCAGTCCTTTCAGCCTTTCGTCTTTGAAGCCATAAGCGATATAGCCTTTGCCGAACAGATGAGGGTTGAGCCATGCGGTCGTCATTCCACCAGCACGGATACGCGGTCCTTCCAGCGTATTCCCGCTGATGGTGGCATTCATGGGACCGATATAGAAAAGAGGGGCTTCTTTGGAGGTCGGGATGTATCCGGTGAAGAGAATGGATAGCACCTTTTCCGTCCAATAATAGACCGGATAGCCACGCAGTTGCGCCATCAGGCGGTCTACGGAGTTCTCCTGTTGCGAGATGGCTGCTTGCGGACGGTTCTCCGCCCAGAAAGTTTCGGGTCGGGACAGCGCTTCGGTTTCTTCGATGATACGTTCCGGTTTGGTGAAGGCTTTATCGGCTTCCTCGGTCGGAAGGAAAGAATAACGACTGTAATCCGCCACCCGACGGGCAAAGATACCATCCTGTCCTTCGGTCAGTTTGAATTCTACGGTGATACTTTCATGGTCGAGCAGACGAGTACCGTCTTCTGCCCGCTTAAATTCCTGTTCAAGCAGCATATAATCGACAAAGTTCAGATTGATCTTCTTCGGGAAGTTAAGTACGGCACGTTTGACAAAGTAGGTAGAGTCGAGCGTGACATACAAGTGCCCGTTAAAACCGAAAGATTCGGAATTAAAGGGGGTGAAAGCAAGGTCCGCACAGGTTTCACCGCCGATCTGCAAGGTATCCATCAGATAATATTTGTAGAATCCTGTCCCGATGCGGGATAAGGGGCTGACGAACTTATTGGTGAACAGGGAGATGTTGTTCTCGTAAATGTCCACGTCTTTAAAGACTTCATTAATAGCAGCCTGCATACCTTGTTTGGAAAGGAATTCATCGACTCCTGCCTGCTTGCGTCCCTTCACCCACTGCTTTTCGGAATGAGGAGATTTGCGGTAGTAGTCCGTAGCAAGAAGTTCACGGGCAGATACGGTCAGTATCGGTTTTCCGGTGACGGCAGAGGTGTCTACATATTCTGTCAGGAAATCAAATTTGCGGTATAGCCATTTCTTCTGTTTCTCTTCGTCGAAGTTGTTCAGCGCAAAGGTAGTCTTCTCATAACGGTCGCGCTGCCAGAAGTCTTTCTCATTAGGAGAATGGTCGTCACGATGTTCTATCATCCGACGGACAAACTCCACAGCGGGATTGTCTTTCTTACGGTAATGCTCGCGTTTAGGCTTCACCAATACTTCGTTGAGCGCATATGTAGCGGGAGAAAGTGCTACTTTATACGAAAGATTACGTGCCGGATGGATCAGCCGGCTATATTCATTATAGCCTACGGTTGAGATCACAAGCACTCCTTCGGAGCGATGAGTTTTGAAATAAAAGCGTCCGTCACTTCCGGTAGTCGTTCCTTCGGTCGTGTTTTTCAGACGTACAGATACATAAGATAAGGGTTCTCTGGTCAGAGAATCAGTCACCACACCCTGCACTATGTATTGGGCACTTAGCGGAATACTGATAGCCAATAAAAGAAAGAGCGCTACTGCACCTTTAATTATTAATCTCATATCTTATACCTTAACATCCTATTGAATTGAGCGGGGCAAAGGTAGGAGGGATTTCAGAACAAAAAAAGGTCTATATAGCGGAAGAACTGTTCTCGTTTGACATTTGATCAGGGAAAAAGAATACGGAATCTGGTTAATCCGTCGGCATAAGTCCGCAGAGAGAAGGTACAGCCGTGACGCATCAGAACCTCCCGGATAAAGATCAGTCCGATTCCCTGACCATTGGGCTTGGTGGAGAAGAACGGGCTGAACAGCTTCGCTTCCACCTCTTTGCTGATTCCCTTGCCGTTGTCCACCACTTCGACAATGGCAGGAGAAAGGGTGCGGACGATAATCTCTCCATCCTTCTCGATGCTTTCCGCAGCATTCTTGATGATGTTTACCAATACCTGTTCGAAGAGGGAGGCATCCATTTTTACCTCTTTCAGCGTTTCGTCTATCTCCAGACGAAGTTTTATGTTCCGGTCGGTACACATACCTTCCATAAAACGTTTGCATGTAAATGCGAGGTCATTCAGGTCGACAAGTGTGAGCGTCGGTTCGGGAATCTTCACTACATCGGCAAAACGGGTGATGAAACGGCTCATAGAGAAACAGCGTTCGGTACATACACGCATGACATCGCAAATATCATCCATGCCTTCTTCGGTAGAAAGCGCCTGTTCTACCGTATCCAGTGTGGAGGTTATTCCGGCAGTAGTGTTGTTCACTTCGTGGGCAATCATGCGGATCACTTTCTCGTAGGCTTTCTTCTCTGCCTTCATCACTTCGTCCGTCAGACTTTCTATCAGGAAGAAGGGGTGCTGAAATCCACGGTCAATAAAAGAGGAATGCGTACACCTATAAATATTCGAATCATTCAGACGGACGGTAGCCGTTTCTCCTTTCGGTACGTTTGCCAACTCGGCGGCAAGCGGAGAATCTATCTCGTTCATCTTTTTACCCAGAACATCTTCCTGACGGACACCCAGCATTTTCTGCGCCATCGGGTTCAGCTCGGAAAGGTCCTCGTCCAATGTAGTGAGGATGACTCCCATCGGAGAGGCTTTAATCAGCAGGTCAAGGAAGTTATTCTGTTCGCGGAGACGGAGACGTTCATTCTTTAGTTGCTCCATCATCCGGTTGAAGACGTTCACGATACGGTCAGCTTCATATTGCCCCACGGGACTTAACCGGCTGCTGAAATCCTGTTCGCGCAACAGTTCCATACCGCTTCCGATAGAGTTCAGCGGTTTCACAATCTTACGATAGAAAAACGGGAGATAACACAGGATAAAAAGGACCAACCCCTCTCCTATATAGAAATAGATCATATTCAACCGGCTTGAAAGGAAAAGCAATCCACCCCCCAAGACCAGAAGCAGGAAAACGAGTATACCAAAGAATCCTTTTATACGCATAATAATAGTAACATCTATCTGCTAAACACTGATTCCAAACTTCTCCAGACGACGGTAAAGGGCGGCACGACTGATGCCAAGCGCTGTAGCTACCTGACTCAGATTTCCCTTATGACGCTCCAAAGCCTGCAAAATCGTCTGCCGTTCTATTTCATCCAGAGTCATACCAGCAAAGGATGCGCCTTCGGCGACTTTCTGATCTTCGTGACGGATATACTGAGCATCAAAGTCGGCGGCATCAAGCGTCGGCTTTCCATTGACCAGAATCGTACGTTCTACCAGATTCTTCAATTCACGGATATTTCCCGGATAAGGTAAGCGACTCAGAAACTGCAAGGCATCCGCTGAAAATTCGGTGCGAGGAAAACCGTTGGCCTCTGCCTGACGATCGGCAAAGTGACGTGCCAGCAAGGGAATATCCTCCCGACGCTCACGCAAAGCCGGCAGTCTGACGGTAATCAGATTAATACGATAAAACAAATCTTCGCGGAAAGTACGTTCGCCCACCATCTTACGCAAATCGGCATTGGTAGCAGAGACGACACGAATATCCGTCTTACGGGGACGGCTGTCTCCCAATACTTCAAACGTCTGATCTTGTAACACCCGCAAGAGCTTCACTTGACAGGAAGGGTCGAGATCACCGATCTCGTCCAGAAAGATGGTTCCTTTATTCGCCATCTCAAAGCGTCCGATACGGTCGGAGGAAGCATCCGTAAAAGCTCCTTTCTTATGGCCGAACATTTCACTTTCGAACAGACTTTGGGAGATTCCTCCCAAGTTCACCTTGACAAAAGGCTGTTTGGCACGCTGGCTGTTGATGTGTATCGCCTCGGCTATCAGTTCCTTGCCCGTCCCACTTTCTCCGGTGATCAGTACGGAAGCATTCGTCTTTGCTATACGGGCAATGGTATTCAGTACTTCTGTCAGTCCCTGACTACGGCCGATGATATGACGGCGGTCGAAAGCGTCATTCTGTTCCTGCGTTGTCTCTTTGGGAGAGCCTGCCAGTTCCAAAGCCGTCTCGATACGCTGCAACAATGCCGCATTATTCCAAGGTTTGGTGATAAAATCGAAGGCTCCTGCCTGCATACCTTGCACGGCAAGCTGTATGCTTCCCCAGGCGGTCATCAGTATCACCGGAGTTTCCGGACGGAATATTTTCACTTGCCTGAGCAAAGTCAGCCCTTCTTCACCTGTAGTAGAAAGGGTGAAGTTCATATCCATTAAGATTAAATCCGGTGCTACGGAACGCACCACCTCCATAGCTTCCCGGGGACCGGAAACCGTTTGTGCTTCATATCCAGCCCGCTTCAACATAAAACTGAGTGAAGAGCGTACCGCACTGTCGTCGTCTATTATTAAAATCATAGTTTAAATTACTTGTGACAAAGATATTGTAAATACTCAATACAAGCAACAAATAGCCCGATTAATCCCTATTGCCACACTATTTCATCAAAATCTGCTTCCAACTCCGTGTTAGCCTGGAAATCCCAGAGAGTCAGACTACGGATCTGATAAAAGTAATACCAGTAATAATAAAGTTCGGAGATGTGTTTCCGGCGTGCCTCGTCTTTGGCGTTCTGGGCATCATTCAAATCCAGTGTATTGATTTTACCAATCAGGAAGGTTTCAATACTGGTTTTGTAACGTTGCTGAGCTATGCCATCCGCCTCTTTGGCTATCTCCAATTGCTGTGCCTGATTATTGAAATGCTCTACCAGCAAGAATATGTCCTGGTTGAAGTTGATCTGTTCCTGCCGGATCTTCGAAAGCACTACATCGCGGTTGCTTTTCGCTACCCGTACCTTTCCGCGTCTCTTTCCCCAGTCCAGAATCGGAATCTGAACGCCTACCTGCACAATCTGATTATCCTGCAAGTTCCTGTAGACACTGGAAAGTTCACGACTCTCTCCCGTATATCCTACACTGGCAAACAAATTAATGCTACGCAGATTACCACGTGCCGTAGCTACCGCATAATCGGCCTCCAACTGACGGCGACGAATATTCTGGGCAAAAGAATTACGTTCCAGCGCTTTATTCAAAACCATATTATATTCCATTTTACCACAATCTACCGACTCGGGAACAACAGGACGGAGGATTTCATCCTCTCCCACTCCCAGAAAGGCACGAAGCTGGAACATCTTGGCATTCAGATCACTTTCGGCTTCGGTCAACGCAGCCTTTGCATTCAATGCTGAAAGTTTTAACTGGAGAAGTTCATTTTCCGAAATCTGTCCCATCTTGCGTTTAGCTATAGCCACTTCGTAAAGCTGATTGGCATTCGTCAAGTTCTGACGGGCGGTTCCAAGAGTCTCCTTCGCCAACAGCAGATCAAAGTAATAGGTAATAGCCCGCATCGTCACTTCTTCGGTAGCTGTGATAAATTCCGCTTTCGCTTCGGCATATCGCACAGGTTCTATACGCCTGTTCCACTTCACATTATTCACACCAAGAATAGGTTGGGTCAGTTTTAAAGTAACAGGAACGGACATCAGATGGCGATCACCGCTATTACCCAGTTGCTTTAGGTAGTCGAGGGAAGAGGTTAGTGAAAGTTGTCCACCGGTAAGCCAGATATTCTGGTCGATGGAAAGCTCACCGGAAAGACCTAAGGCGCTGTTGCGGACAAAGCTGTAAGAACCGTCCGGCTTCTGATAGGAGCCGTAAGATTTATTGTAATTAGGCAGTGTTCCTTTCAGATTGATTTCCGGAAGAAGATCGGCACGGAATGTGCGATATTCCCAATAAGATGTTTTCAACTCATTCAAGGCAACGGCAGCGTCAACAGACTGCATACGCGCCATAGCGATAGCTTCGTTCAAGGTGATTTCCCTCTCTTTCTGTGCCGACACTGCCAAAGGCAGACAAATTGCAGCCAGAACAAACAATATACTTTTCTTTTTCATTGTACACGGTATTTTCCAGTCAGATAGAATCAAACCATGTGCCAAAAGAATAATACATTTACTATCAATCGGTTAGAAAAATGTATCAGTGTTCATTTTCGGACACTATGCACAGAAATGAACGTTCAGTCTTATTCGCAGAAATTCGGGATACGTACAGTAAAGCGAGTTCCCCTGCCTACTTCGGAAGTCACAAAGATCGTTCCTCTCAGACGTTCGACAATCGTCTGGCAGATACTCAATCCAAGACCGGCTCCCTGTGTAAAGTTGTCCACCTTATAGAATCGTTCGAAGATATGACGGATACCTTCTTCGGAAATGCCGACTCCCGTATCTTCCACAAAGATTCGGGTATATTCGGGATCTTCATCTTCCTCATATCCGAAAGTAATGGAACCGTAAGTCGTAAACTTGGCAGCATTATTGATCAGATTATTGACGACTTGTTGGAGACGGACATTATCTGTCACCAGGTATTTTTTCTCATTATCGGGCATACGAAGCAACAGTTCCACTCTCGGAGGCATATTCAGTTGTTGAGAATCATGTACTGTCTTCAGCAGCAGAGGCAAATTATGATTGGCAAACATAAATTCCATTGTTCCTGACTCGATACGCGACAGATCGAGAATATCATTAATCAATGCAAGTAACAATCCGCAATTCTTATTGATCGTTGCTATAAATTGCCCTATTTCCTCTTCTGTAAAGCCGCTTGTATCGCTCAACAAGTCGGAGAAACCGACAATAGCATTCAGTGGTGTACGGATTTCATGACTCATATTGGCAAGGAAAGCAGATTTCAGTTTGTCAGCCTGAAGTGCCTTATCACGCGCCTCCCTCATTTCCTGTTCTGCTGTCTTATAACGTTGGATACTTTGGCATACACCTAATATATTATATAGCGAATCTCTCGTCAAACCGGAAATAACAGAGGAACGGTATTCCCACCATTCATATTCTCCATTGGCATTGCGCTGACGGAAATTCAAACGGGTATTGGTTTCTTTTCCCGCCAATGTTTTATCAAAGAGAATACGCATTTCCTTCAAATCCTCCGGATAAACCATACGATCCATTTCGTCGCGGGTGATGGAAGTAATCGACTCATCATAACCAAAACGAACAAGAAAACCTTGCGGAAAGATGAAACTATTACTCTCCACATCAAACTGCCAAGGGTAAATAGAACTTTCCTCCACGGCCATGTCAAAGAAACGTTTCTGCATTTCTTCATCCGATACGTTGCGTGCCGAAAGTGCCATACCGGTAATCTGCCCGCCTGAATGAATCGGAACAACTTCCCCGGAAACCGGGAAATAATGTTCGCTATGTACTTCTTTCATAAAAGCCCCATCGGGAATAATGACACTCTGCCCAGTCTCTCCCACCTTCTTCAATATCTTGTAAAGGATATCCTGACCGTTATAGTATATTTTGAAAATACTGCCCGCCATCATTCCTTCATAATTCCGTCCGCCCGATTCTGAGGGTAAATGAAGGATCTTCAGCAGAGAACGGTTGGTAAAGTGAATATGAAGATCAGTATCATATGTGATCACACCGTCGCGTATGGAATGGAAGATATTATCAAACTCATTCCGCTGTTCCACCAGTTTATTCTGCACCAACAAGCGGGTCTGGGCATGTATCCGTCGCTTAGCTTCACGACGGTTGACACGAATGAGCCACACGATAGAGACGATCAACAATGCCAGGATAGATGGATAAAGAAGAATAAACAATAATTTATATCTTTCCCAATACGGCTGATTAACAACACTGCCACTGGAGGAAACCTTATCCGGGTCTATATGAAAGAAGTCCAGCTGTTTATAATCGTAAATAAATCCCTGTTCCGTCTCCGTCACACCCAGTTTCAAGGGAGATTCCCCCTTCAACACTCGCGATGCCTTCTTTGCAGCAGACATCGCAGAGGTATAGGCGTCTGCGTCATATGCCGCAAATACACCGTTCATCAGCCCCACATTCTGACTGGAGAAGACCGGTGCTTTGGAGTTCTTGCCTACAAACGAAAGGAACGGTGACCATTTGGGAGCAACCACAACCCGAGCATAACTATTGCGGGGATAACAGATAGCCGCAATAATATGATTGGTTGATTCATGCTGGGTATTGTAGAGTTTCATCTTGTAATCCGGATTCTCTTCCTGAAAAAGCTGCCATTCTTGTTTGAAGTCCTCACGTCCCTTATTACTCAGAAAACTGTTGTCAATCACACATATCACTTCTTTCCGTTGGGGAAATACCTTTTGTGCCTGCTTTAAGATCACATAAAAATCGGGATTAGCGGTGAATCCGCATACATTGGGAAGACTCGCTATAAGTTCTTTATCGGGATATTTGATTCCGAAAAACACAACCGGAACTTGGTAAGGCAACGAATCGCCGGAAGAGAAAAGAGTGTAAAAAGCCTCATCGCTGGCTGTGATAATCATATCCGTCTTTCTGTCACGGGCACGCTGACAAAAACGCTGCATAATCACTTTCTCCGAACTGAATGACCAAAAATCGGCATCCAAATATTCAGTAGTAATATTTACTTTCAGTCCATTCTCTTTGAATCCCTTGGTCAGCCCCTCATTCAGGTCGTTATGCCAAGGGGTTTGCGAGGTATAAGATTGAATAAAAAGTATGTTGTATGTATGTTCTGCTGCCGCCGCCCGGGCAAAAACAACGAAGAACAAAACAACAAACAAACAGTAATATTGTCGGTTCATAAGCAAAAAACAGCATTGTTTTCAACATTTTGCCTACAAAGATAAGTTATTATATTGAAAACAATGCAAATAGCTTCAGTTTTTTATTCCTCGCGTAAGGCTTCTGCCGGCTGTATACGGATCGCCTGCCGGGCGGGGAACCAAATGCCTATGAGTATCATCAAAGCCATCAAAAGACTTGTCACACAAAAAGTGATAAGAAAACGAATGATACTCCACTCTATACCACCTTCCGTCAGTTCCAGATAACCTATATTATAACAAATAATTGCAGCAGGCAAAGCAGCCAGTGCCAGTAGCAACAAACCTTCTTTATTAAGACGATGCCAGAGTCCCATGCGGGTGGAACCGACTGCGACACGAAGTCCGAGTTCTCCACGACGATGCTGGGTACGAAACCAGAATGTACCGACTATTCCCAACAGGATATTCACCAACAAAAAGCCCATCATCCAAAACCGCGTCTGCATCTGATTGACATTGGTACGATTATAATCCTCACGTATCATCTCGTAATCGTGTACCTTCAGTATAAAAAGATTTCCCACACTGAACTGGGTATCCGACTGTTCCATCAGACGCTCCGGAAAGCCGGGAGCCGTATTCGGCTTTACACGCAGGCAAACTTCCGTATTGAGCGGATACAGGTCATCATTAATCTCGGCCAATTGTGCTTCCGTAAGAGGAATAGCCATATAGCGATCGCTGTAATTTGGCCAAAAATCATTGTAACGTACCTTAGTCGATACGGCAGCTATTTTATAAACGTCTGTAGAATCATCCACATTCACGACTTCTTTTCCCAACAACGTACGGTCACCCTTATAACCGTCAGGCCATATATTCTCGCTGAGAACCGCATTTCCGTTTTTTATAGCCTGCATTAAAGGCTGATATCCCTGTCCATCCGCACTTTGATAACGGAACACCTGAAAAAACTCCGGTGTTACCGGACGTCTCAACGGACTGCGCACCAGCGTATCAAGGCGAAAACGGATGCCGGAATTACTTCCTATATACGGACGTGCATTCACTGATATCGAGACAGCCTCTACTTCCGGCAAGCGACGGAGTCGGTTAGTCAGTTCAACAATGTCCTGTCCCGTCGTCGTTTCCTTCTGCCCTTTCGGAATATAAGAATCACTCTTATTGTTTTTCAGACTGAGTTCCAGATAGTAAGTATTGGTAATGTCATATCCCAGCGGTTCGTAATAAGTACGCGCTGTTGCATACGTCCAATCGACAATATACCACAACACCACGAAAACAATCAGCAATTCTGCCCACAGCCACCCGTTCGAGCGACGTTCGTTCCATATTTGTTTTAACAGTTGCATCTTCTTAAAAATTAGTTTGTTGAATGTTTCGGTTATCTCTCATTGATGGCATCCACAATATTTGTCCGTGTCACTCTCCATGCCGGAATGGCAGCACTCAATAAATTAAGTGCAAAGCAGGCAAAAAATGCGAGCAAGAACACAACCGGGTCAAACAGCAGATCCATACACATGGTCCGCAAATCCGTCACACCATTACCCATAAAGTCAATGGAAAACAGCATACTTCCCAAAAAGAAAGTTGCGCCATAACTCAGAATTAATCCGAGCACTCCACCCAACAGTGAATAAAGCATATTCTCAGAAAGTACCTGTATCATCAGTTCGCGTCTGGGCGCACCGAAAGCTTTTCGAACACCAATTTCAGAAAGGCGTTTGCGCATACGCGACAATGTCAGTCCGGAAAGGTTGACAGCAGGTACGATCAACAGAATGATTAACGTTATTATATACTGACGGACAGCCTGCTTCACAGCCGGAGGATTATTGGCTGAATATCGTTGCGCCGCCACAAAATAAGTATCCGGCTGGTCACGATAAAGCAATTCATAATCCGGATAACCTTCCATATATCTGTCCCTGAGACGTTCAGCTTCCATACGGATTGCCGGAAAGTCATCCTGAGATTTAGCCAGAATGTAGACACTCACCATTCCCATAATTCCATATTCACCCCAACTGGCGGTAAACGCATCTGTTGAACTTAAAGGAATCCAAATCTGGGCATAAGCATACCGTGCCAGTTTGGATACGGGACGCACAACTCCACAAATCATATAAGCGGAGTGATTTAAAAGGAATGTTTTTCCGACTACATCCGATGTTCCGAACAATTGCCGGGCTATATCCTCAGATATTACTGCTTTGGTTGCACCGGCATCAAAAGTAGCCTTATCAAACGGATATCCCGAAAGGAAATCGAACTTAAATACTTTCCAGAAATCATCATCCACCTGCAATACGCTGCAACTAACCTTTTCTCCCGCTGGCTTGGCAGCCAGCATCGTTTCCGAGAAACTGCTGGTTATAGTAACTGCTTCAGGGGCAGCCATTTCTTTAAAACAGGCTTTCGCTGTCTTATAAGAAACAGGTCCGTTACTCTGCCAGTTCTCGTTTGTTTTATACTGAAATCCCGCATACCTGAAAATCAACATACGGTCACGATAGCTTTCCGGAGCAAAGGGTGCAATAGTAGCACGCAATGTGATCACAATCACCATAATCATAGCAATAGCCAATGCCGTACCTATGATAGAGATAGAAGAAAGTAACTTATTCTCCTTCAACAGGTGAAATGCTTGTTTGAAATAGAGTTTTATCATTGTAATCTCATTATCTTCTCATTCATTTTCATACTTATCAGAATCCCCAGCCTTTCGTGCTCACATCCGGGCATTTCAGGCCTTTATGATTGATTCTGCCTACTCCGTCACGCTTCAGAGAAGCTCTGTCTGCCTTGCCGGACAATTTGATATTTCCGACTCCATCCACTTTGGCTTTCACAGTATTGCAGTTTACATTGACATTCATATTCCCGACCCCGTCTACCATTAATTCCAACTCATCACAATGGAGCTTTTTCACCTCACAGTTTCCCACTCCATCGAGTTTGAAAGTTATATTTTTCAGTTTCAGGGTTTCTTTAGCATTGAAGTTGCCGACACCATCGATCTTTACACTCTTCAAATCAGGAGCCGTGATATAGAACGTCAGGTTCTTGACGTTTTTTACATTCTTCTGCTTATATTCGATAACCAATGTTTCTCCTTTTACCGTTACTTTTGTTTTATCGACATATTCAAAAGGACCTTCCATCCGACAGGAATAAGTATCGGACTGAGTGAAAATAATGTTACCTACCGACCGCAGATTGATAGCGGAAAATTCGCCTACTTTACAATCTTCACTCACATTTTGTGCCCAAAGCGGGCAAAGGGCTACACTTAATAATACCGCAACAGCAGTTATAAAAATATTCTTTGTCATGATTAGCTTTTTTAGAGTTTAAAAGGGGATTACTGTACCTGACGGCCATCGAAGAAACGGATAGTTCTTGAAGTCTGTTTCGCCTGTTCTTCATTATGCGTCACCATAACGATAGTTCGGCCGTCTTCCTTATTCAGCCGATGGAGAAGTTCCATGACTTCGGCACCCATCTTAGAATCCAGGTTACCGGTAGGTTCATCGGCCAGAATTATCTCCGGATGACCGATAATTGCACGCGCTATGGCCACACGCTGACACTGACCACCGGAAAGCTGCGTCGGAAAGTGATTCATACGATGACTCAATCCGACTTTTTCCAGTACCTCCTTCGCCAAACGCTTGCGTTCACCGCTGCCGATACGACGATAGAGTAACGGTAACTCAACGTTATCCATCACATTGAGTGAATTAATCAGATGGAAAGACTGGAATACAAAGCCCAGTGTTTTGTTACGGAAAGCCGCCAGTTGCTTATCTTTCATTCCCTCAGTGTGCGTACCGTTAATTTCAACAGTTCCTGTTGTGGGTGCATCAAGCAGTCCCATAATATTCAACAAAGTAGATTTGCCACATCCGGACGGCCCCATAATGCTTAGAAATTCTCCGCGGTCTACGGTCAGATTCACGTTTTCCAGTGCTACCGTTTCAATCTCGTCCGTACGGTAAATCTTAGAGAGAGAAGTCAATGTTATCATAACTATAAGTATTTAATTTAGATCGTTTTTATCTCATTTTCAGCTTATTCTTGTTCTTATAAGAGCTCATATCACTGACTACCACTACATCTCCCAGTTGTAAGCCACTCACCACTTCCACATATTCAAAGTTGGAATCGCCCAGCTGTACTTTACGTTTCACCAGTTCGTCATCAGATGTCCGTACAAAAAGATCATACTCACCACGTCCCACATAGAAAGAAGCGTTTGCCATCCGCATCACATCTTCCTTCACGGCATTCATCACATAAACGTCTGTTTTCAGTCCCGAACGTAAACGGGGGTTGTTATCGTCTTTCAACTGCACTGTAAAAGAAATGACTCCGTTTTTAGACAGGGGTGTCACACTGCTGACCGTTCCTTCCAGTTTGTCATTGCCTATCTTTACAACCGCTTTTCCTCCGGCAGCTACCCGGTCACCGTAGGTATCGGCTATTTCACCTTCTACTTTAAAATGGCTTAAGTCTGAGATGATGGCCACCTGTCCGCCTTGCGAAATCTGAGCACCGATCTGATTATTAATATAGGTAAGAATCGCTTTACGCGGAGACCGAATCTGGGCATCGTCCAGTGTACGCTTCATTTCGGCAAGACTTTTACGGAAGATATTGAAATCCAGTTCCTGCACTTTCAGTTCGGCAGCCGCTACTTCTTTTTCGTTCTTATATTGTTGTTGGAGCTGTTCGTATTCCAGTTGTGCTACGTTATAGCTCAATTCTGCCTGACGCACTTTATCTGTTGTTCCCGCTCCCAGACTGTCCAAATAGTGTTCGTTCCGAAGTTCCACTTTCATGCGGCTCAATTTCATGGCAGAGACCTTAATCTGCATCGCCATATCGGAAAGTTTCGTCTGATTATTGACGCGAAGCTGATCCAGCTTATAGCGACGCATCTGTTCTTCGTCAAGCAGTTTTTTATATTCTGTTTCCGTGCTCTGAAGGTCGAGTTTCAGAATCGGAGTACCGATTTCCACACTGTCTCCACCTTTTCTATATACTTCAACGATACGACTGTTAATGGGAGAATTGATGATTTCTTCAAATGCAGGGACTACCTTGCCGGAGGCGCTGACACTAACTTCAATCATTCCTTTGTCAACTGTAGAAAGTACCAGATCCTTCTTTTCCACTCCTGTCCGCATGACAGATATAAGTATGCCGATAACAACTATACCGGCTACTCCTATCGATGAATAACGGATGATCTTTTTATTGCGTTCTTTGTTACGCACTTCTTTGGGTATTTCTCTGTCCATATCTAAGTATTTACAATTTCACTTTTAGTTGTTTTACCTTTTATTATACCAAATCTATGCCAAAAGCATAATCAACTGATTAACAGAGAATAATAAAAAAGAGAAGGTGTCCGATATCGGACACCTTGTACGAATTTACCGTTCAAAAAACATGGTGTCACTATACTGTTGTTATAGTGTCACTATCTCCTTGTAATAGTGTCACTATACCGACCGGATAGTGACACCATCGCAAAACGGTGCTATACTATTTCTTTTGAGTTTGGTTGCGGTTCTTGTTTGGCCGGTTGCGGCTCCTGCATGAGGTCTTTCCCCCAATGGGTAGTTGCCTCAATTGCTTCCCGGTCACGGATCTCTTTCGCCTTGCGGGCATAGACAATCATTCTCATGGACTGATCATAGGTGAAGTAATTCCATACCCAGTTCAACAACACCACTACTTTATTGCGTACTCCCAGAATAGAGCGCAGATGCACTACCAGCCACATTACCCAGGCAAACCATCCCTGCATCTTCACCTTACTGAATTCCGCCACGGCACGATTACGCCCGACAGTCGCCATCGACCCCAAGTTACGATAATGAAAAGGCTTCATCTCTTTTCCTTTTTCCAGGCGAATCAGATTCTTTGCCAGCAATTCCCCTTGCTGGATGGCAACTTGTGCCAGTTGAGGATGTCCGTTCGGATAATCTTCGTCATCGGAAAGAATACATAAGTCACCAATGGCAAATACATTATTCGTTCCTTCTACCCGATTGAAGGCATCTACTTTGATACGGCCTCCACGACCGATTACGGACGTATTCATATTCCCGAAAGAAACTCCGGTCACTCCACTTACCCAAATAAAAGTACGGGTAGCAATCTCACTGCCGTCTTCAAGTGTCACTTTATGGTCACGGTAATCCGTGACACGCTTATTTAAAAGAATGTTGACTCCCATTTCACGGAGGAACTGTTCTGCATGACTTGATGAGTCTTCGGACATTCCGGCAAGTAGCCGCGGGCCCGCTTCTATCAGATAAATATGCATCAGACTGCTGGGCATATCGGGATAATCATTCGGCAATACAAATTTCCTCATTTCCGAAAGTACTCCCGCCACTTCCACTCCCGTGGCACCACCACCTACGACAACAATATTCAGCAACTCCTGCTGTTCCTGTTTGTTGGAGCAGGTCACAGCACGCTCCAAGTTGGCGAGAAGCGCATTTCTGAGCCCCATAGCTTCGGACACGTTTTTCATTGGCATGGCCTCCTCTTCGATATGTTTATTACCGAAGAAATTGGTCGTCGTACCTGCGGCAAGAACCAGATAGTCGTATTCCGCTTTCCCTATGGAAGTCTGTATCATGTTCTTTTCGGGGAAAACAGCACGTACTTCCGCCATACGGAAATAAAAATCTTTCCGATGCTGGAATATCTTGCGGAAAGGGAAGGAAATGGAAGTCGGTTCCATACCTGCCGAGGCCACCTGATAAATTAACGGAGGGAACTGATGATAGTTGTTCTTATCTATCAACACAACTTGAAAGCCTGATTTTTTCAGCTTATTAGCCAACTTCAAGCCACCGAAACCACCGCCAACAATGACGACTCGTTTCTTACTGTCCTTTGCAATATTTAGACTCATATATTAATCATGTTTTATCATACATAATAACACATGAGTATGGCATAAAGTTTTCTAACGCAGACGCAAACGATCTCCTACCTCCGGAATATATTCTCCGTCCTTACGATTCATCTTGTACAGATTCTTGAGACGGATACCATATTTCTGCGAGATGGCATGCATAGAATCGCCGTCTTTCACAATATATACAGTATGAGGCTTGGATGCTTTCTTCTTTTTGCTCTTCAGATAGATAATATCTCCGGCTACTAAAGTATAATCACGCTGCAAGTCGTTATACTTCACCAACTTCTTCCAGCTGATATCAAATTCCTTACCTAAATCCTTGAAAGTATCCCCACTACGGGCTACGATATAGGCGATATCATTGGCGATATACACCGGATGCGGACTCAGCAGCCACGGGTTCTTTCGCAACTTGCGTTCCGAGTAGACACCTTTGCTGTCATATTTATACAGGTCGTAATCTTCGATAATCGTAATCAGTCGATTGGCATAGGAAGGGTCTGTGGCGTATCCTGCCTTTTTTAATCCGCGTGCCCATCCTTTGTAATCGGTGATATCGAGTTTGAAAAGGAAGGCATAACGGGCACCCCTTTTCAGAAAGTCGGAATGGTCTTCGTACGATTCGCGGGGATGCTTGTAGGCACGGAAACATTCATTGCGGGCATCGTCATCATGACGTACCGAACGTCCGCGCCAACTGCCGCCACACTTAATACCGAAATGATTATTACTCTTGCGTGCCAACTGGCTGTTTCCGGCTCCGCTTTCAAGCAATCCCTGTGCCAGAGTGATGCTTGCGGGAATTTTGTGAAGCTTCATCTGCTCCACAGCCAAGTCACTATACTTATTTATATATTCTACATAACGTGCATTCCGTCTTTGTGCCTGTACCCCTACGGCAAAGAAGATAATGGCAGTTAGAAAGACTAGTCTATACAATTTGTTCTCCATTTTAACTTATATGTGGATTATCGGACACAAAAATCTGAAAAATAATTGGGATTATCAATCTCTTTTCTAACTTTGTAACATTAATAATGTAGAACTAACCTATTTACCGATATGAAGGACCTCACAATTACCGCTATAATCAAAGTATATCAATACGATGAACTGAACGAAGCTGACCGGTCATTAATGAAAACAGCCATGGAAGCAACCGCCCGCAGCTATGCTCCTTATTCGCATTTCTCAGTAGGCGCCGCCGCACTGCTGAACAACGGAACCATTGTGACGGGAACCAATCAGGAGAACGCAGCTTACCCGTCGGGACTTTGTGCGGAACGTACTACCCTGTTCTATGCCAACTCGCAGTATCCCGACCAACCGGTAAATACCCTCGCTATCGCAGCAAGAACCGAAAAGGACTTTATAGAAACTCCTATTCCTCCTTGTGGCGCCTGCCGCCAAGTGATTCTGGAAACGGAAAAACGTTACGGCCAGCCTATCCGTATTCTGCTATACGGCAGGGAATGTATCTACGAAGTAAAAAGTATCGGCGATTTACTACCGCTGTCATTTGACGCATCAGCCATGGAGGAATAAATTATGTTACAACAGTATCACACCAAACTAAAAGGAACACTCGCTCTCACAGATTCTTATCTGACAGAGAAAGCTTTGCAAAAAGAAAAAGGACTCTATAAGTTTATATGGGTCCGCCAAGGAAGCATTACAGTAGAAATCGACCATCAAGAGATGGTACTTTCAAAAGACGACGTTATCTCACTGACTCATCTGCAGCATCTTGAATTTAAGTCCATAGATGGTGAATATATGACTTTGCTGTTCAACAGCAACTTCTATTGTATCTATGGAAACGACCACGAAGTGTCGTGCAGCGGCTTCCTTTTCAACGGTTCGTCCCACCTTGTCCGCTTCACACTAAACGAAGCAGAGCGCCGGCAACTGGACCAGATTACCGAAGCCATGGAAAACGAGTTCACCGTTTCCGACAGCCTGCAGGAAGAAATGCTGCGTATCCTGCTGAAGCGTTTCATCATCCAATGCACCCGAATCGCCCGTCAGCGACTGGATATCACGCGCGAAAAGGAATCCGGCTTCGAGATTGTCCGCCAGTATTACAATCTGGTAGACGAGCATTACCGGACCAAAAAGCAGGTACAGGACTATGCCGATATGCTTCACAAGTCACCGAAGACACTTTCGAACATTTTCTCAACATGTAAGCTGCCTTCTCCGCTAAGGGTCATCCACGAACGGGTGGAAGCGGAAGCCAAACGCCTCCTGCTCTACAGCAATAAGAGCGCGAAAGAAATTGCCGATATTCTGGGATTTGAAGACCAGGCTTCTTTCAGCCGTTTTTTCAAAAACATGACAGGACAGAGTGCCGTACAGTTCAGAAATACGAAAGTTGGGAAGAATTGATAAGTGAAGCGGAAGTATTGCCATTTCGGAGGTATGCAGAAAGCACGACCTTTGCGGTATAAAGTTAAACCCATAAAAAGACCGCAAAATGAAAGAGAAATTTATTGCTTTGCTTACCTTCACTTCCAGCTTGAAGAATTTCGGAATTAAGTTTATCCGTGTAGCTATCTTAGTCGTATTCGTATGGATCGGTGGACTGAAATATTTCCACTACGAAGCCGACGGAATTGTTCCTTTCGTAGCCAACAGTCCCTTCATGAGCTTCTTCTATGCGAAAGATGCTCCTGAATACAAAGACCACAAAAATCCGGAAGGAGCCTTCGTTCCGGAAAACCGCGCCTGGCACGAAGCCAATCGCACTTATACTTTCTCCTATGGATTAGGAGCGCTCATCATGAGTATCGGTATTCTGGTATTCCTGGGCATTTTCTTCCCGAAAGTAGCGCTGATAGGTGACACGCTCGCCATCATTATGACGTTAGGCACACTATCCTTTCTTGTCACCACGCCCGAAGTCTGGGTTCCGAATCTGGGTGGAGATGAATTTGGCTTCCCGCTATTGTCCGGTGCCGGAAGACTGGTTATCAAAGATATCGTTATTCTCGCAGGAGCCGTAGTGCTTCTTTCAGACTCGTCACAACGCGTACTCAAAACACTGAAAAAAAGTTGATTCTGTCCGCTACGGACACCTTTGCTTCCCGGATATGACGCAAAACAAATATACTCTTCATGTGTTATAATAGCTGAGTATAAATCGTTAATGAAAGGAAGTTATGAAACAATATGATGCAATTATTATAGGGTTCGGCAAGGCAGGAAAAACACTGGCTGCCGAACTTTCCAACAGAGGATGGCAGGTCGCTGTCGTCGAACAGTCCGATGAAATGTACGGAGGGGCTTGCCCTAACGTAGCCTGTATACCAACCAAAACTTTGATTCACGAATCAGAGATTTCCACCCTGCTTTATCACAATGATTTTGATAAGCAGAGTAACATGTATAGGCAGGCGATTGCCAGAAAAAACAAACTTACCTCTTTTTTAAGAGAAAATAACTACGAGAAATTAAGCAAACGCCCTAATGTGACTATTTACACAGGTAAAGGGTCTCTCGTTTCAGCCAATACGGTGAAAGTTGCTCTTCCCGAAGAAGAAATCGAACTGCAGGGAAAAGAGATTTTTATCAATACCGGCTCTACACCTATTATTCCCAATATAGAGGGGATTCAGCAAAGTCGAAATGTGTACACCAGTACCACTCTTCTGGAGTTGGATATTCTGCCAAAACACCTGATTATTGTAGGCGGAGGCTATATCGGACTGGAGTTTGCTTCGATGTACGCTGGCTTCGGAAGTAAAGTGACTCTTCTCGAAGCAGGAAACAGATTCATGCCCCGCAATGATTCGGATATTGCAAAAAGCGTTCGGGAAGTGATGGAGAAGAAAGGAGTCGAGATTCGTCTGAATGTCCGTACTCAATCGATCCATGATACACACGACGGGGTAACTCTGACTTATTCGGATACTTCGGACGGCACTCCTTACTTTGTAGACGGTGATGCGATCCTTATTGCCACAGGCCGCAAACCAATGATTGAAGGACTGAACCTGCAAGCAGCCGGTGTAGAAGTCGATGCGCACGGGGCAATTGTAGTCAATGACCAATTACATACCAATGCCCCTCATATATGGGCAATGGGAGATGTAAAAGGAGGAGCGCAATTTACCTATGTCTCACTGGATGATTTTCGTATTATCCGGGATCAGCTTTTCGGGGACAAGAAACGTGACATCAACGACAGAGATCCTCTGCCTTATGCTGTATTTATCGATCCGCCATTGGCACATATCGGAATTACGGAAGAGGAGGCACTGAGAAAGGGGTATTCTTTCAAAGTCTCCCGACTGCCGGCAACCTCCGTTGTCCGTTCGCGTACCTTGCAACAGACTGATGGGATGCTGAAAGCTATTATCAATAGCCATAGCGGTAAGATTATGGGATGTACCCTGTTCTGTACCGATGCTCCGGAACTGATCAATATGGTTGCAATGGCTATGAAGACGGGACAGACTTCTACGTTCCTACGTGACTTCATCTTCACACATCCGAGTATGAGCGAGGGGTTGAATCAATTATTCGACGTATAAAATTAATAATAAACAGAGCCTGCAAATCTAGTAAACAGAGGCTCTATTAGTACTAAACAGAGCCTCTAAACTAAGAGAATAGAGGCTCTAAAATCATAGACTGTAATTCCCGGATTCCATATTTTTATTTATTTACGCAAGAATCTAAAGATAATCTTGTATATTTGTTAAATGGAATCTAATAGAATGCAGTATAATGGTATATAGAATATTCTGGCTACTTCTTATTACAACAACTTTATTAATGTTTCCCGTCCATGCACAGGATCGTCTGAAGAATTTAGAATTCAAACAATTCTCAACTCCGGACGGATTACCCAACAGTATGGTTCATCAGGTCTATCAAGATCGGGACGGTTACATCTGGATTCCCACCTTCTATGGATTATTCCGGTATGATGGTTATGAAGTCAGAACATATAAATCAAATCTTTACACTCCGGGACTACTGACCAATAATAATGTACTTTGCGTAGAAGAAGACTATTCCCACAGACTATGGATAGGAACTCATGAAGGTCTCTGTGTACTCGATAAGCAAACGGGACAAATGAGAAAAATGCAACTGGAAGGAATCAACAAACATCGTTTGAACGAAATCCACGTAACCAAAGAGAACAAAGTCTATCTGGGATATATCCGTGGAATGGCATATTATGATGCAGGACAGGATACATTGGTCCTGATGACACACAAGAATTGTAAAGGCGAAGTACCCGAACAAAAGAATGTTCAAACCATACTTGAAGATGAAAATGGTGATTTACTGATTGGTACCTGGCAAGACGGGCTCTACCGTTATCACATAAAAGAGAATAAGTTCACCCATTACCCTCCATTGAGCGAAAACAATTCCGTTTTGTCATTATTTCAGGATTCCAGAGGAGTTCTATGGGTGGGAACAAGCGGGTATGGTCTTTATAAGGTTAATTTCTCTTCGGACAAGCAGACATTGTCTATTGAAAAAAATTACAGATACGATCCTCTGAATATTTCCTCTATCCCTTCTGATTATATTTATTCTATCCATGAAGACTTGCAGACACATTCGTTATGGCTGGGAAGCCGGGATGGAATTGGCATTATGAATATGGCTAACGAAGGGACGTTCATCAATTACAAAGAATCGAACCCAGAACATTATTTGCCCGTACGCGAAGTGAACACCGTTTTTCGGGATAAAAACGGCTTGATGTGGATTGGAACAAAAGGAACAGGAGTTTTTCATACAGATACACACGCACGTTCTTTTGATGTCCTCTACCCACGTGGTAACGGGAAGTTCTTTACTGATTTGATCTCTACCTTATATATAGAAGAGAATGGAGCTTCCTGGATTGGTTTCGGATATGGAGTGGATTACCAGTCGAGAGACAAGAAGATATCTTTAATACCCTCCAAACGTCCCTATCACATTTCCTACAGCCCTACTTCCCAAGAAGTGCTGCTCGCCATTCATGATGGCGGAGTGATGGCTTGTCAGAATGGAAAGATTATCCACCAATATAAGACTTCAAATTGTGGTTTCATTCCTCATGATCTGGTATATTGGATACATGAAGACCATAAGGGGAATTGGTGGCTAGGCACCTATAAGGGAGTTGGAGTCCGATATAAGGATGGTCGTGAATATTGTTTCAGCCGTATGCCTGGCATTGATGCCTTACTCTCTAAAGAAATTACCTGCATAATGGAAGATAATGACGGCTCCTTGTGGCTGGCAACCAACAATAATGGTATAGTTCATGTAACTGGAAATATGGAGCAACCGGAAACATTACATTGCCAAAACTACTGTATGGAGAACAAACTGTTACCGGTCAATACTCCCCTTTGTTTTCTATTGGATAAAAGCGGCAGAATATGGGTAGGCACAGAAGGAAGCGGACTTTGTCTGTATAATGTACAAGATGATTGTTTTGAATCCGTCCATCAAGCATACAATTTACCGGGAGATATGGTAGGCAGTATGGAAGAAGATAATCATGGAAACCTTTGGTTAGGCACTAATCAAGGATTGGCAAGATTGACTATCACCGGGGAGGAAAAAGGAAGAGTACGGACTTTTACTGTTGCAGATGGATTAGCAGATAACTTCTTTAATCAAAACGCATCTTTTTATCGCAATGGAACTTTCTATTTCGGATGTAGCCGCGGAATAGTTACTTTTGACTCCGAAATGATGAAGGAGAAACACTCTGATATTTCTTTGCGCATAACGGATATATTAATAGACGGCAAATCATTGGAACAAATACCGGAACAGCAAAAAAGCAAGATATCCTCTTTTACTGCCGATTATACAAAGACTCTCATCATCCCGTCAGCATATACCAATTTTACTATCCGCTTTGCATCGCTCACTTACAACCAGCCCCAACTGAACAAGTACGCATACAGGCTGCAAGGTTTTGACACAGACTGGCACTATGTGAATGCCGCCAACCGTAATGCATATTATTCTCAATTACCTGCGGGAGAGTATGTATTTGAATTACGAGCCACCAATGAGAATGGAGACTGGGGAGAAATGCGGACAATGGAAATCCTTATCGAACCTCCTTTCTGGGCTACCTGGTGGGCATATCTTATTTACGCTTTACTAACTGCATCTTTTTTAGGATTGATATGGTGGGAAATACGCCGAAGACTTATGTTGCGTAATCGGAAGTATCTGCAAAAAGGAGAAACAGACAAAGTACACCATATCAAACTACAATTCTTTTCGAATATTACTTCAGATGATGAGAAATTCCTCCAGGATGCCATTGACTGTGTAAACCGACATCTGGATGATCCTGAGTTTGACGTAACTCAATTTGTCAATGAGATGGCAACAAGTCGTACCACACTTCACAAAAAGATGAAATCACTCACAGGACTCAATACAACCAGTTTTGTACGGAGCATTCGTTTGAAAGCAGCCTGCAAAATCATGGATGAGAATAAGAATATCCGCATCTCTGATCTGGCATACAAAGTGGGGTTCAACGACCCTAAATATTTTTCGATCTGTTTCAAGAAAGAATTCGGTATGCAACCTACAGAATACTCGATGAAATCGGCAAAAAACACTTAATTGAATTCTAAAGAAAGAGAGTTGAAAGATGTTCCGAAAAGGTAGAAGGAACATCTTTCAACCTTATCGGGCAATGCCTCCCCCCTTTAATACTGACAGCCGGTTACCTTTGTGACATTAAAACTCTAATGTCTAATTTAAAAAGGTTGGCTTATGAAATCTAATTTTTATGGAAACAGAAAGTCGTTTATAGCGATATGCTTCTGTTCAATTTTTCTTTTCGGAAATCGGATTGTTTGCACCGCGGCAAATCACAACGAGGGTGAGTTTGTCTGGTACAATGGAAAACAAGCGATCACCTATTCCGTATCAAAATCCGTATCACCTGTGGTGACAGTTGCACTGGATATGTTTACCGGTGACATGAAACAAGTGACAGGAGTATTACCTCAAAAAACTCATACAGGAAATACAGCTATTAAAATTGTACAATTGGACAAGAATAGATCTGCACTGAAAGAACTTCTTAAACAGGATGTTCCTGTAGATAGCCTTATGAGTAAAAAGGATGCTTTTTTTATCAAAGTTACCGAAAGCTCCAATAAGAAACAATTGCTGGTGGTAGGCAGTGATGGCAGAGGGACTGCCTACGGAATACTCGAATTGTCACGTTTAGCCGGTGTGTCTCCATGGGTATGGTGGGGAGACGTCACACCCATAAAGAAAAATCAATTAACATTGCCTGCCGATTATACAACCTTTCAAAGCCCCTCAGTAGAGTATCGTGGAATCTTTTTGAATGACGAAGACTGGAGTTTACAACCTTGGAGTTGGAAAAACTTCGAACCGTCTGACACAAAAGGACGAATCGGTGCCCGTACTTATAAGGAGATTTTCAAGCTGCTGATGCGTCTTCGTGCCAACGCCATCTGGCCGGGTATGCACGGAATTACGACTCCTTTCTACTTTGTACCAGGAGCCAAAGAGGCTGCCGATAGCTGCGGTATCGTTATCGGCACTTCTCATTGTGAACCTTTGATGCGTAATAATGTAGGTGAATGGAAAGTCAGCGAACGAGGCGAGTATAATTATATTACGAATCGTGAAAGTGTACAGTCCTATTGGACAGAACGCTTGAAAGAAGCCGGACGCTATGAAAACTTCTATACGATAGGCATGAGAGGTATTCACGACAGCGGTATGGAAGGAGTAAAAACTCTTCAGGAAAAAACCGATGCTTTGCAGCAAGTTATAAATGACCAACGCACCTTATTATCTAAATATGTAAAAAAGGATGTAGCGAAAATCCCACAGGCTTTTGTTCCCTATAAAGAAGTACTTCAGATTATGGAGAACGGTTTACAGGTACCCGATGATATTACACTCATATGGTGTGACGACAATTATGGCTACATGACTCGTCTGAGTGACCAGGAACAGCAAAAACGCAGCGGAGGTGCCGGTGTATATTATCATCTCAGCTATTGGGGACGTCCGCATGACTATATGTGGCTATGCACTACCCAACCGGGGTTGGTCTATAGTGAAATGAAACAAGCCTATGATTGCAATGCCCGTCGTCTGTGGATTGTCAATGTGCATGATTTAAAACCTGCAGCCTATGACCTGGAACTTTTTCTGGATATGGCATGGGACATCAACTCTGTATCTCCCTCTACCCTCGTACAGCATCAGAAAAATTGGCTTTGCCGCGAATTCGGTACAGAAGCGGGAGAAAAGTTATTGCCGGCCATGCTGGAATTTTATCGTCTGTGCGGTATCCGCAAGCCAGAGTTTATGGGCTGGAACCAAGTAGAACTGGATAAAAAGAAATATATAAAAGGATGGTCTCCAATCAAAAACACAGATTTCAGTCTCACTGAATTCGGTGGAGAACTAGACCGTTATCTGGAATCTTATGAGTCAATAAAAAGAATCCTGTCCGAAGTAGAACCGATCATTCCTCAAGAGAGAAAAGACGCTTTCTTTGCACAAATTAAATATCCTGTATTCGGTGCAGCAGCTATGAGTACTAAAATGCTGGAAGCACAAAGGGCGCGCTGCATTTTTCCGGGAAGTTGTGATACTAACTTGTGGACTCGTGAAAGCCAATTGATGAATGCTTGTGCAAAAAGTATCAAAGCCTATCAGGAAATTCGTGACTTGACAGATTATTATAATCATAAATTAGCCGGTGGTAAATGGAAATATTCCATGTGTTACAATCCACGTGATTTATACGTATTTTATCCGCCTACCCTCCCTATATGGTTAACTGATCAGGAAATTGAGCAATATACTTTTCCTGAAAGTACCAAGTCGCTCCCCCTGAAAGAGGTATCAAAAGACAAATGTATTGTTGCCAATGCTTGCAACTATACCAAAGCAACAGACGGGGTGATCGTCATTCAGTCATTGGGACACAGCATGAACGCTGTATCCCTACCAAAAGGAAAGACAATCACCTTTGATTTTGAAAGTGCATGGGAAGGAGAGGCTATTCTGCGTACAGCCGTCATCCCGACACAGCCGAACGATAAAGGAGATATTCGCTTTAGTGTCAGCATAGATGGTGAAACGCCTCAGATATGTTCCTTTAAAGAAGGTTTTCGTACCGAATCCTGGAAGCAGAATGTTCTTCGCGGACAAGCAGTAAGAAATACCAAGCACAGACTGACAAAAGGAATGCACACTCTATCCATTACTGCTTTAGACAATCATGTATTAATAGACCAATGGATGATTGATTTCAAACCGGAAAGACAGTTTTATGTATTCCCTATAGAACCAACCTATCAATATTAAAGAATGAACCTATATGAAAACATTTATTTTTATAATCTTAAGTTGTTTATTCTCCTTAGCTGTAAATGCACAGACTACGGAAATCCAATATCTGTCGGGAAGCGGATATCAAGACACAAAGACATGGGAGTTTTATTGTTCCACAGGCATGAACAGTGGCAAATGGAGCAAGATAGAGGTCCCTTCGCAATGGGAATTACAAGGGTTTGGCGAATACACTTACGGACGTTTCTATTTGAATAAAGGAGCTAAACCCAGCGATGAAACCGGGCTATACCGATATCAGTTCAAGGTACCCGCTAAATGGAAAGATATGCAAGTCAGTATTGTTTTTGAAGGAGTAATGACAGATACTGAAGTGAAAATAAACGACATACCGGCAGGCGACATTCACCAAGGCGGTTTCTATCGTTTTAGCTATGACATAACAGATAAACTAAATTTTGGAAAAAAGAATAATCTGGAAGTAAAGGTATGGAAAGAATCTGCCAATAAATCAGTGAATGCTGCCGAACGACGTGCAGACTGGTGGCTCTATGGCGGTATTTATCGGCCCGTATACCTCAAAGCCATGCCCAAAACACATATCGAACGTATCGCAGTAAACGCGATGGCAAATGGAAAACTAGCAACAGAGCTACATCTGAGAAATATTTCCCAAGACTATTCAGTAGCGGCAACAATTACTCCTGTAGACAGTAAGACAAGTATTGGCAGGCAAATCATTTCACTGAACAGTGATGAGATACAAACTATAACTACAGAATGGAAAGGCATTCAGACATGGGACTGTGAAAACCCCAATCTTTACACTTTAAAGCTGGAACTTATCAATCCTCAGAAGCAAATTGTCCACATCCATGAAGAGCGTATCGGATTCCGTACCATTGAGTTCCGCCCCAAGGACGGCATTTATGTCAATGGAACCAAAATTATAGTAAAGGGAACCAACCGTCATAGTTTTCATCCTGATGGCGGACGTACAACAAACCGTGAACTTAGCCTGCAAGATGCCTTATTAATTAAAGAAATGAATATGAATGCCGTACGTTCTCATTATCCTCCCGACAAACATTTCCTGGAAATATGTGACTCGCTTGGCATATTCTATCTGAACGAACTTGCCGGCTGGCAGAATAGCTATGACACGGAAACAGGATTAAAATTACTGTCTGAGATGATAAACCGTGATGTAAACCATCCCTGTATCTTTATGTGGAGTAATGGAAACGAAGGAGGATGGAATAAAAATATAGATGCCCACTTTGCAGATTATGATCCGCAGAAACGTCATGTCATCCATCCGTGGGCTGATTTCAACGGGCTTGATACTCATCACTATCCAGCTTATCAAACAGGTCCTTACCGCTTGGCAAACGGATATAATGTATTTATGCCTACCGAATTTCTACATGGACTTTATGATCGCGGACAAGGAGCCGGCCTGGATGATTTTTGGGATAGCTATAAGTCTAATCCCTTATTTGCAGGAGGATTTTTATGGACATACGTTGATGAAGCCGTTAAAAGGACCGACCAAGGAGGGCGTCTGGACTCGGATGGTCCTAACGGTCCGGATGGCATTGTAGGCCCCAGACGGGAAAAAGAAGGAAGTTTTTATACCGTCCGTGAAGTCTGGGCACCTATACAATTCCAGAACCTCTTTATCACCCCATCTTTTAAAGGAGATTTCATGATAAGTAACAACTATCTTTTTACGAATCTGAAAGAGTGCAGTATGAAATATCGAGTCTATTCCCTTTCATCACCTTTAAAGAAGGGGACACAAACGCTGCTTTCCGAAGGTACAGTGCCCCTTCCGGATATTGCTCCGGGTGAAACCGGCAAGGTACATATGAAATTACCTGCTGTTTTTTTCCAAGGGGATGTGCTGGAACTGGAAGCTTATGATAAACAGGGACATTCTATCTGCAATTGGACTTGGCCAATCAAATATGCCAATGAATATTTTGCAATGCAATATAATAAACATATTAGTACTTCATCCGCAAGTATTAAAAAGCAGAATGGAGAGGTCACTTTGTTTGCTAATGGTATCTCTGCCACCTTTAGAAATGGGATACTTATCGAAATAAAACAGAAGGATGAAATCATCCCGTTAAATAACGGTCCATTACCTGTCGGTATGAAAGCTAATTTTAAAGAAGGCTATGAGTACATGCAAGGTAATGACGCCTGTTACATTGCCAAATATGAAGGAGGAATAGATTCAATTGTCTGGCGTATGTCCGGAGACGGATTATTAGGTATGGAAGCTGTACTGCTAAATGATCCTAAAGGTCATGGTTTTGAGGGAGCCTTCTTTGATAAGAAAATATATAATCTCGGGCTCACTTTCTCTTTTCCGGAAAAAGAAGTGAAAGGCATGAAATGGATGGGACGTGGCCCTTACCGTGTATGGAAGAATCGTATAAAAGGTACCAATTATGGCATTTGGGAGAAAGAATACAATAATACCATAACCGGTGAAAGTTTTGATCATTTAATCTATCCGGAATTCAAAGGTTATCATGCCAATGTTTATTGGGCAACATTAGAATCAGATCGCATACCTTTCACTGTTTACTCTGAAAGTGATGGCTTGTTCTTCCGTGCATTTACTCCGCTGGAGCCTGTCCATCGACGTAATGGTGAAAACACAATGTGGGAATTCCCGGAAGGTGACATCTCTTTTCTTTATGATATTCCCGCCATGCGTTCCGGAAAATCCATTCCTGAACTTGGTCCCCACAGTCAGCCAAGCAGTATTCGCATTAAAAAAGGGGATGACGGTTTCAAAATGAAATTATGGTTTGATTTTCGAGTGGAAAAGATGTAATAAGTTAATAAAGTAGGTAGTGAAAATGAAGAGCGGGACATTTTTTAATTGTAGTCTCTGCTCTTCATTTTTTTATTCCATATTCTGAATTAGTTCAAAGAATCCATTTTTCCAGCCAAAACCCAACAATATTATAAAAGAAAGTACTATCTTTGCGCCCAAGTTAAACTATATACTTACCACAATGAGAATTTCTAAGTAAGACAACACTCTAGTAAACATCACTTTTCATCTATGCTTTTTCTTTATCGTTAAGCATCACGAAATTCGTGTTGTTTAGCCAGTATTGTGTTTGTCGTTCCCCTGCCCCCGTGATTATCCTCACCCAGTTTTCAACCTCAAACCCAATAGACCATCATGCCTATTAGTATTCAACAAATCAGCTATATCCATCCGGATAAAGAAGTATTATTCAGTGACCTTAACTTTGCCATCAGTAAAGGGCAGAAGTTAGGATTAGTCGGCAATAACGGCTGTGGCAAATCTACCCTGCTGCAAATTATTGCCGGACAATTAACACCCTCTTCCGGTGTCATCGTCCGACCGGACGACCTCTATTATATTCCCCAACATTTCGGGCAATATGATTCGTTGACCATCGCGCAAGCCTTACAGATAGATCATAAGCAGAAAGCACTACATGCTATCCTTGCGGGAGATGCCTCAATAGAAAATTTCAGCATATTGAACGACGACTGGAATATAGAAGAACGTTCCGTCGCCGCCCTCGATTCGTGGGGATTGGGCCAATTCCCACTATCCTACCCGATGAATTTGCTCAGCGGAGGAGAAAAGACACGTGTATTCCTCGCAGGTATGGACATTCATAATCCGTCTGTCATACTGATGGATGAACCGACCAATCATCTCGATTCGTCAGGCAGACAACGTCTGTATGACTGGGTGGAAAAATGGCGTTCCACGCTGTTGGTAGTAAGCCATGACCGTACACTGCTGAATCTTCTTCCCGAAATATGTGAACTGGAAAAGCATCAGATCAGCTATTACGGTGGAAACTATGAATTTTACAAAGAACAAAAAACACTGATGCAAGAAGCCCTGCAACAACGCATCGAAGAAAAAGAGAAAGCGCTCCGCACTGCCCGCAAGGTAGCCCGCGAAACAGCTGAACGGAGGGATAAACAAAATGTACGTGGTGAAAAAAGAAATCTGAAAAAAGGTGTCCCGCGTATTGTACTGAACGGTTTGCAAAGCAAATCGGAAAAGAGTACTGCCAAACTAAGCGGTGCACATCAGGAAAAAACCGAGAAGTTAACTGACGAGCGTAACCAACTCCGAAGCTCACTCTCGCCGACAGCTGCACTAAAGACTGACTTTAACAGTCCCGGACTTCATACCGGTAAAATACTGGTTACGGCAAAAGAGATTAACTTCGGTTATCATCCCGATCAGCCACAACTTTGGCGAGCCCCTCTCAGCTTTCAGTTGAAAAGCGGAGACCGCCTTCGTATAGAAGGAGGCAATGGCAGCGGAAAAACAACTCTGCTGAAAATCATAACCGGACAACTTCAACCACTGAAAGGCACGCTCATACAGGCAAATTTCACCTATGTATATCTGAATCAGGAATATTCGATCATCAATGATCGAAACAGTATTTTGGAACAAGCCTATGCCTTCAATGGCCGCAACCTGCCGGAGCACGAAATAAAGATTATTCTGAACCGATATTTATTTCCGGCTTCCGAATGGGATAAATCTTGCCGGAAGCTAAGCGGCGGAGAGAAAATGAGACTTGCCTTTTGTTGCCTGATGATCAGTAATAATATGCCCGATATGTTTATACTGGACGAACCGACCAATAACCTGGATATACAAAGCATCGAAATTATTACTGCTACCATCAAAAACTATGCAGGTACTGTGATAGCCATCTCACACGATAATTATTTCATTCAAGAGATTGGAGTGGAACAAAGTATATTTTTAAGTTAATCTATTCATTGTATATTATTTAATCGTTATATTTTTGCATAAAGTTTCAACATCAGAGTGT
>OASW01000156.1_pt1 | contig 35788 bp, 27 predicted proteins | sample 1475831 | NCBI WGS metagenome assembly OASW01 (sample SAMEA2579927, study PRJEB22360) | human gut metagenome
AATATTTCATCTTTATTTTCGATTTTTGAAGTGTCAACTTATTCAGTACACTACATGGTGAACATCGGAAAAGTCATATTGTGGTAATACTGTCTGAAATGCCTACTTATCTCCATTTATGGGTGCACTCTCATTCCCGCAACGGTCGATAGCCGTTACTGCAAAATACTTCTTGGCATTCCAAGGCTGGATGGGTGCATAAATGTAACTTGTTTCACGAATACTTTGTGCGACAATATTTTCCGCTTTCTTTGTATCTACCGGATATTCATTGGAAGCATAAATCACGTACATCGGTTTATTCCGTTGGTCATTATCCGTCGCTGGTTGCCAGTTCAATTCGGTATATCCGTTGTCGATGGACGTAACTTTGAGTGCTGAGGGGGCAGACGGCGGAACGTTATCCAACCATGTCATCGGGGGCTGTAATGCCGGATAGGCATAGAAGTTCTCAATCAGTTCGTCATAAATTCCCTGAGTATTGTCCATCAGATACTTGACACGGTAATGCCCTTCTCCTGCCATTTTCTGATTACGGATGAAATTAATCTGACGATCCACTTCGTCGCGTGTCCACTTCCCTTCGTCGGGATGGAGGAAATAGATGCCCAGCCCCGGAATAACCTGTCGTCCGTTGCTCTGTTCCTGCCAGTCGAGCGCGAAAGGATAGAAACTGTTTCCCTGAAAATACATCATGGGATATATCTGATCCTGAATACCTTCTCCGAGCCATCCTTGCGGGTCTTGATAAACGGTATAGAACGCATTCCAACCACGGGAAGAATAGCGGGAAGTATCTCTGTATTTTCCTACAGGGCAAGTACTTACCTTTACCCACGGCTTCATTGCTTTCACACCTTTATATATGTACCGGACGATTTCGGAAATGTTATCCCGTCGCCATTGATCCAAAGTACGTCCTTTGCTGTAACGGCGGAAATCGTATTTGTCGGGGAATAGAGGAGCATTCTCCGGATAGCGCAGGTAGTCGAAATGCACTCCGTCTATATCATAGCGCTCCACCACTTCACGAACGAGTCTCATGAGATACTCTTTCGTAGCAGGATGCCCCGGATTAAGGAAATATTCATTTTTATAAGGCACGCATATATCTTTCACTCGCTTGGTGACAGATTGTTTGCCGAGAGAAGCGACGTGCTTTTTGTTGCCTAGCGGAATAGTCACCATCCACGCATGACATTCCATCCCCCGCTTGTGGCATTCCCCAATCGCAAAAGCCAACGGATCATATCCCGGATTTCCTCCGACTTTTCCGGTCAGGATAGAATTGAACGGTTCGATGGAAGAAGGATACAGCACATCTCCGCGTGTACGGGTCTGAAACAGGACAGTATTGAAGTTGGCAGCTTTCAGTTTATCAAGGATATCCACCAATTCTTCCTTTTGCTTGCGGATGCCCTGAGGAGTCGTGGCCCGTGTACGGGGCCAGTCCAGACCATATACAGCCGTAATCCATGCTGCACGAACTTCGTGCTTGGGTTGCGCCTTAGCCGGAAGGATAAGAAACAAAAGTGAAAGAATGAAAATAGTTCGGTGCATATTATTCCCTTTTAGATGCTAAATCTCTGCAAAGCTAGCAAAAATGTCTGTAAATTGATTATTCCTTTTTTATTTAATGCTATTTGACAGAAAATTACTGATTCTCTTTTAGTGGTATCTGCATTCTTAGCCGTCTTTTAATAAGGTACGAAATATAAAATATTAATATAACAAGATAATAAACAATGAAAAAGCTACTATCTGTGTCGCTCTGTCTTTTGTTTGCGGCGAGTCTGACTGCCCAGACGGGAAAGATTAGAGTTGCTACTGTTGGAAACAGTATCACCGGGGGAACGAATGATTATGGTTATTACGCGATGCCTCTGGCTGAAATGCTCGGTGATGATTATGAAGTTACCAAATTTGGTAAAGGCTCTTCCGGGGTATTTATAAAATTAAGAGAAGATGCGACTACTCCCGAAAATCCTAATGAATATCAATTCGCTTACATTAATTCTGAGCAATGCGCAGCGGCACTTGAGTATAAACCTAATATTGTCATTATTAAGTTTGGTGCAAATGATGCCAACAAGAAGAATTTCGAAAAATATGGTAAAGAGACTTTTAAAGCAGACTATAAGAAGTTGATCGCTAAATTCCAGGCTCTTTCGACTAAACCGGATATTTATATTTGTACGCCTCCGCCGATGTATTATGGCGATGGGGGATTTCTTGGTTCATTTGATGACAATGTAGCAAAGAATTATATTCAGCCTGCCGTAAGAGAGATTGCGGAGGAACTTAATCTGGTCTGTGTAGATCTGTATAATCCCTTGAAGGGACATCCGGAATTTATGCCGGGTGGCAACGATTGGGTGCATCCCGACCATAGAGGGCATTATATTATAGCGAAGGAAGTGTATAAGGCGATAACGGGTGAATTCGTTATGAACCCCGGTGGGATAACAGTGGCTGCTTCGGATATTTCTCTTTCGGGTTCGAAGGCGAAGATGAAGAATGGTGCTATTGAAAAAGCGAAGAACGGTACGAGATTGTCATTCGATGTACATTTTGGCTCATTGCCTACGTATGAGAAAGTAGAGGTTGACGTGCAATTGAATAAAAAGAAATCGGGATACTTGGATTTCTATCTGGATACTGAAACAATTCCTTTTGCCTCGGTTGATGTTTCGGGTGCCGACTCTAAGAATTTCACTACACAATCTGCTCTTTTCGACCGTCGGATAAAAGGCAAACATAAAGTGACTGTACAATGGAGAGGACAGGATGCCAAACTGAAATCAGTAACTATCAAGGAAAAATATATGCCTTATGTAACCGATAATGTATCTCAGGTCTATTTGGTAAACAAGGCAACCGGTATGGTACTGGATTGTAATCCGGATTCGAAAGTGATTTCTGCCGCAAAATATGATTCGGAAAAGAAGTCCCAGTTGTTTTGTATCGAGAATTTGACGTATCATATCCTCCGTGTCAGAAATATAGCGACCAACCTTCATGTAATGAATAATGGAGATAAAGTGATTGTGGGTAAGCCGGGTGATGACTGGCGAGTGCATGATCCTAAATATGCATTGTTCCTGACACCTACGGATGATGAAGGCTATTATTCATTGGGGCTGTCTCCTGAAGCAAGAATTGGTTTGTCTTCTGCCAACAGCACAGAGGTGGTAGGCAATAGAAGCGGCCAAATTGAAGACTTGGATAAATGGAAAATCGTGACAGCTGATGAAATGAAGAAGCAGTAATTCAGACCTTGGTGTATATATTGGATTATCTATATTAGCATTGAAAAGAAAGGAGGTTGTATCTGAACCTTTGCCGGAAGAACAAGAAACAAAAGTGAAAGAATGAAAATAGTTCGGTGCATATTCTTTATTTTTTGTTTTAAATCCCTGCAAAGTTAGCAAAAGTGTCGGTATTGTTGGGCTGTTTCGTGAGATTATGTTACATTTGCGACAGTTAAAAAACAACACGCCATGATTACATTTACCCTGTGCCTGCTGGCGTTGATAGCAGGCTATTTCACGTATGGACGCCTGATGGAGCGCGTCTTTGGTCCGGACGACCGTAAAACACCGGCTCTTACCAAAGCCGACGGAGTAGACTATATTCCGTTGCCTACTTGGAAAATATTCATGATTCAATTCCTTAATATCGCCGGACTGGGTCCGATATTCGGTGCGATTATGGGAGCGAAGTTCGGTACTTCTTCTTATTTATGGATTGTATTGGGAAGTATTTTTGCAGGCGCTGTTCATGATTACTTTGCCGGAATGCTTTCTTTACGTCATGGGGGAGAGAGTCTTCCCGAAATCATAGGCCGTTATCTGGGACTGACTACCAAACAGATAATGCGTGGATTTACTGTTCTTCTGATGATTCTCGTCGGTTCCGTCTTCGTAGCCGGACCTGCCGGACTATTGGCCAAGCTGACTCCGGAAAGTCTGGACGCTACTTTTTGGATTGTCGTGGTCTTCCTATATTATATTCTGGCTACCCTGCTTCCGGTCGATAAGATCATCGGTAAAATATATCCGTTGTTTGCAGTAGCCTTGCTGTTTATGGCAGTCGGTATCCTGGTAATGCTTTATGTCAATCACCCTGTTTTGCCCGAACTATGGGACGGCTTGCAGAATACCAATCCGGATGCCAGTGAACTGCCGATCTTCCCGATTATGTTTGTGAGTATCGCCTGTGGTGCCATATCCGGTTTCCATGCCACGCAGAGTCCTTTAATGGCCCGCTGCATGACTTCAGAACGTCATGGACGTCCGGTTTTCTATGGTGCAATGATTACCGAAGGCATCGTTGCTTTGATATGGGCGGCAGCCGCTACTTATTTCTTCCATGAAAATGGAATGGAAGAAAGTAATGCTTCCGTGATAGTAGACGCTATCACTAAAGACTGGCTGGGAGCTATCGGTGGAGTGCTCGCCATTCTTGGAGTAATTGCGGCTCCCATTACTTCGGGAGATACCGCTTTCCGTTCCGCCCGTCTGATTGTGGCGGACTTTCTGGGACTGGAACAAAAAAGTATGCGCCGTCGTTTATACATTTGTATTCCGATGTTCGCAGTAGCTATCGGTCTGCTTCTTTATAGCTTGCGTGACGCGGACGGATTTAACATGATCTGGCGTTACTTTGCCTGGGCCAACCAGACATTGGCGGTGTTCACCCTCTGGGCTATCACAGTCTACCTTGTGGTAGCCAAAAAGCCTTATTGGATTACGCTGATCCCCGCCTTATTTATGACGAGTGTTTGTTCTACTTATATATGTATTGCTCCCGAAGGGCTGGGACTCTCGCATATAGTTTCCTACTGCATCGGTATAGGATGCGTAGTGGTAGCTATTGCCTGGTTCTTTATCTGGCTGGGAAAACAAAAAACTAGAAAACTATCAGAATGAAGAAAATAAAAAAATCGACAGGAGTTGCTATCGCATTCCTTATTTATGTATCAGTAACGGCAGCCTATTTGTTACCTCGCAACACGGAAGTCGGCCAGACGGAGAAGATTCTTACGGTGGTAGGTTCTTACGTCATCGTACTCTTGCTTTGGCTCGTGCTCCGGAAGAAGGAACAAATGCGTGAACGCCGTAAAAAAGACGAACAATCTATTCACTTAAAAAAGTAAATTTATGAAGAAATTAGCTTTAGCTATTTGTCTGCTGGTGGTATCAATAGCTGCCCAGGCACAATTTGAGAAAGGAAAAATGATTCTTAATCCTTCTGTAACGGGATTGGATTTTTCGTATAGTAAAAACGATAAGGCGAAGTTTGGTATTGGTGCGCAAGCCGGTACATTCCTTGCCGACGGTATCGCATTGATGGTTAATGTCGGTGCCGATTGGTCAAAACCCGTAGACGAATACACATTAGGAACAGGAATGCGTTTCTACTTTAATTCCACCGGTGTTTATCTGGGCGGAGGTCTCGACTGGAACCGCTTCCGTTGGAGCGGAGGACATCACCAGACTGACTGGGGACTAGGCATTGAAGCCGGATACGCTTACTTCCTTTCCCGCACTGTAACTATCGAACCTGCCGTATATTACAAATGGCGCTTCAACGACAGCGACATGTCACGTTTCGGCGTTAAGGTTGGATTCGGATTCTACTTCTAACAATGGATAATTGAAAATGGATAATGAGCTGCGCTGTTTACTGCATAGCCATTATCCATTTTCAATTATCCATTATCCATTAAGCAAGCTTTTCTTTCAGAAACTGCCCCGTATAGCTTGCTCCGCAAGCGGCTACTTCTTCCGGTGTACCTACCGCTACGATATTTCCGCCTTTGTCTCCGCCTTCCGGTCCGAGGTCGATTACATAATCGGCACATTTGATAACATCCATATTATGTTCGATGATGACAATGCTGTGTCCCCGTCGGATGAGTGCGTCGAAGGCATCCAGCAGTTTGCGGATGTCGTGGAAGTGCAGTCCGGTGGTTGGTTCGTCAAAGATAAACAGGGTCGGGTCGGCTTTCTCCTGACTCAGATAGAATGCCAGTTTTACACGTTGGTTTTCACCACCGGATAGGGTAGAAGAGGATTGGCCTAATTTGATATATCCCAGTCCGACATCCTGTAGCGGAAGCAGTCTTTTTACAATCTTCTTCTGACCGTGTTCGGTGAAGAATTCGACGGCTTGGTTTACTGTCATTTCCAGTACATCATAGATGTTCTTATCCTGGAATTTCACCTCCAGTGTATCTGCTTTAAAACGTTTACCGTGACAGGATTCGCATTCCAGCACCAAGTCTGCCATAAACTGCATTTCTACAGTGATGGTTCCTTCGCCTTTACATTCCTCGCATCGTCCGCCTTCGCTGTTGAAACTGAAATGTCCGGCTGTGTATCCCATTTGTTTTGCCAGAGGCTGTTCCGCCCATAGCTTCCGGATTTCGTCATAAGCCTTGATGTAAGTCACCGGATTGGAACGGGACGATTTGCCAATCGGGTTTTGATCGACAAATTCGATATTTCTCAAGTTACGCAGGCTTCCACTGATAGAAGAGAACTCTCCCGGGCGGTCGCTGCATTCATCCAGTTCGCGTTTTAGTGCCCGATAGAAGATATCCCGCACTAACGTACTCTTACCGGAACCGGAAACACCCGTGACTACTGTCATCACATTGAGAGGGAACTTTACATTCACTCCTTTCAGATTGTTTTCGCGGGCACCTGTCAGTTCGATATAATTGTTCCACGGCCGACGATGTTCGGGAACGGGAATCTCCTCTTCTCCCAACAGATAACGTACCGTATGACTATTGCTGCCTTTTTTCAGGTCTTTCATATCGCCCTGATAAACGACTTCTCCTCCCAGGCGGCCGGCATTCGGACCGATATCGATGATGTAATCGGCGGCACGGATTATTTCTTCATCGTGCTCTACCACTACCACTGTGTTTCCGAGTTCCTGCAATTGACGCAATACGCGGATCAGACGGTCGGTGTCACGGCTGTGCAAACCAATACTCGGCTCATCCAGAATATAGAGACTGCCGACGAGGCTGCTTCCTAATGACGTTGCCAGATTGATACGCTGGCTTTCTCCACCCGACAGTGAGTTGCTGAGCCGGTTTAAAGTCAGATATCCCAACCCTACATCTATCAGAAAGCGGATGCGGCTGTTGATTTCAATCAGAATTCTGCGGGCTACATTGCTGTCGTGTTCGTTGAGGTTCAGATGGTCGAAGAACTCTTTTAGTTCAGTGATGGGTAAATCCACCAGTTCGGAAATGCTCTTTCCGTCTACCCGCACATATCCTGCCTCCGGTTTCAAACGTGTACCGTGACATTTCGGACAGATTGTTTTTCCACGGTAGCGTGCCAGCATTACCCTGTACTGTATCTTATATTGATTCTCTTCCAGCATCTTGAAGAAATCGTTGATGCCGTGGAAGTATTGGTTTCCTTCCCAAAGTGTGCGACGTTGCTCGTCTGTCAGCTCATAGTAAGGGGTGAAAATCGGGAAATCGAACTTATCCGCATTATGAATCAGTTCATCTTTCCATTCTCCCATCTTCTCGCCACGCCAGCAGACGATGGCCCCTTCATACACGGATAACGAGCGGTTGGGCACTACCAGATGTTCGTCAATGCCGATCACCTTGCCGAATCCTTCGCATACGGGGCAGGCACCGATAGGAGAGTTGAACGAGAACATCTGATCGTTCGGCTCCTCAAAAGTGATGCCGTCCGCTTCGAATTTCGTGCTGAAACTATATAGTTTGGTGGTGCCGTCCGGCAGATAAAAACGTAGCATACACGTACCGTCACCTTCATACATGGCGGTTTCGGCAGAGTCCGTCAGTCGGCTGATGGCATCTTTCGTGCTTGCCACTGCCATACGGTCTACCAGCAGATAAACTTCGTCGCCTGCCACCGGCTTGTATTCATCGATACGTTTCATTTCACCGTTCACTTCCACCCGGTTGAAGCCTTGTTTCAGGTCTATCTCCAGTTGTTGTTGCAGGGTACGGTCTTCGCGCAGGCGGATAGGGGTCAATACGGTATATCTGGTTCCCTCCGGATGCGAAAGCATACAGTTGACGATATCCTCCGTCGAATGCTTCTTGACTTCTTCTCCGCTGACGGGGCTATATGTCCGTCCCACCCGCGCATAAAGCAAGCGCAGATATTCATAAATCTCGGTGGAAGTTCCTACGGTAGATCTCGGATTACGGCTGTTCACTTTCTGTTCGATGGCGATTGCCGGTGGGATTCCTTTAATAAAATCACATTCGGGTTTGCTCATTCGTCCCAGAAACTGGCGTGCGTAGCTGCTAAGACTTTCTACATAACGACGTTGTCCTTCTGCATAGAGAGTGTCAAAAGCGAGCGACGATTTCCCCGAACCGGATAGTCCGGTGATCACGACAAGTTTGTTGCGTGGAATATCTACATCGATGTTTTTCAGGTTGTTAACCCGCGCTCCTTTGATCGAAATATGTTTGTTTTCTGACATAAAATACTCCTTTTTTATGATAGTTGGCAAAGTTAGCGATTTTATTGGTAGAAGAAAGGTTTTTGACCGGGTTAAGATATGTTATAATTAGTAATAAAAAGAAATCGCTTCGGGATAATTGGCGTATCTTGGTCCAGCATTTACAACAAACATTTCAAAATAACAACAAATTGACTTGAATCGTGAAAAACATCCGGATGGTTATTAGCTTATTCATTCTGTGTTTTGCATCTACTTTAGCCTTTAGTAGCACAAACAAAGAACAACAGTTGGAAGTCCTTTCCGACAGCATCTCAAAAAAAATAGGTCAGAAAGATTTCATACCTTTCTATCAGGAGTATATGCGATTGGCAAGGCAGCAGAACGATACTGCCAGAATCGACGATGCTTATTCTCTGATTACTTCCCATTATTATCGGTTGAGGAATACAGATAGCCTGAAGGTGGTTGCATATGAATATATGGACTGGTGTCTGAAACATGGTAATGTTAATAATCGCTATACACAGTGGCGCCAGTATATTCAGTTGCTTACCGAGAAGGGGTTGCAGGATGAGGCCATGCGTGAGACAGAACTTCTTCAGAAAGATGCGGATGCGGCCAAGAGTGCTTTCGGAATGGCTTGCAGCGAAATGTGTATCGGATATAATCATCGGGTGTTCAGTAACAACGTCAAGCTCTGTCTCGAATACTATTCTTCCGCACTGAAACATTTTAGCGATGCAGGTTTTTATGAAGATGCCTACGTGGTGTCACTGAATATTATCCAGACTCATCTGGCTAGAGGGGAGTATGCCAATGCGATAGAATACTTGAACTGCATGCCGGGACTGATTGAGAAAATGAAGCGTAAGGATATCCCTGTCCGACCAGAGCTTACCATGCGTTATTATCAGTTTCAAGTGATTGCTACGTTGGCATTGAAAGGGAAGAAGGAGGCGCAGCCGTTTATTGCAGAAACGGATAAGTTTTATCACGAAAATATAAATGCTTTTCCCCGTGAAGGATGGTTGGGATATAAAATTCTTTGTGCCCGGACGTTGAATGACAATCAGATGGCACTCAACTATCTGGACTCATTGATGGATTATCATCATTCGGTGGGGAGCTGTTATCCTGCCAATCACCTGTTGAAAGCCCAGTTTATGGAGCAGATGGGACGCTTTGAAGATGCCTGCGAGGTTTATAAATCTTATGCACATATTAATGATTCCATTCGTTCGGCAGAGCTGGACGAGCAATTAAGCAAATATACCGTGCAGTTCGAAGTAGACAAGCTAGAACATGATAAGCTGGAACTGCGGGCGGAGGTCAACCGCAATCTCTTTATAACTTCCGTGATTGTCGGATGCCTGGTGTTGATATTGTTGATTGTTATCACGTTCTACTATATGCGTTCTTTGTCGTTGAACCGGAAACTGGATGCGGCAAATAAGGCCGTTATCAAGGCCAGCCATATGAAAAGCTCTTTTATCCAGCATATCACACATGAAATCCGTACTCCGCTCAATTCGATTATCGGTTTTTCATCCTTGATGGCTGCCGGTGGGCTGACACAGGAAGAGATGGAAGAATATGCCCGTCAGATGGAGAGCAGCAACGCATATCTGCTTGATTTGGTAAATAATGTGATTGATATAGCCGACATGGACTCTCAGACGGATGATATACCGAAGAAGCCAGTGAGTGTAGATGCGTGTTGTCAGGAATGTTTAGGATTGATTCGTCAGAATCTGAAAGAAGGAATCAAGTTGCAATATATGCCTTCTTCCACTCCGGTCGAAGTGTGTACGGTTGAAATCTGGATGAAGCGTGTGCTACTCGGTTTGCTGAACAATGCCAATAAATTCACGGAAACCGGATTTATACGTCTGAGTTATGAAGAAGACAAACCGAATCGTCTGGTACGTTTCATTATCGAAGATTCCGGTCCCGGAATTGAAGAGCACTTTCGGGATGCGATTTTCGAACGCTTTGCAAAGGCGGATACCTTCACTCAGGGCACCGGGCTGGGATTGTCTATTATCCGTCAGATCATGGAATTAGTGGATGGAAATGTCTATCTGGACACCAGCTACGCGGGTGGTGCAAGATTTGTTGTCGAATGGCCTCAATAATAGTTGGAGATAGTATCTGCATCTATTATCTTTGCACCACATTATTTTATGACTCAAGAACATTATGAATCTGAAAAACTATCTTTTCTTATTAGTTCTGCTTCTGGCGGCAGGAGTAAGAGCGCAGGCGCCATCGGGCAATGCATATCCTAAACGTGAGTTTCGTGCTGCATGGATACAGGCTGTCAACGGACAGTTCCGTGGCATACCGACAGAGAAGCTGAAACAGACACTGGTCGGTCAGTTGAACTCTCTTCAGGGAGCGGGTATTAATGCGATCATCTTTCAAGTGCGTCCCGAAGCGGATGCATTGTATGCTTCACAACACGAACCGTGGAGTCGTTTCCTGACAGGAACACAAGGGCAAATGCCTTCCCCGATGTGGGACCCGATGCAATTCATGATCGAAGAATGCCATAAACGGAATATGGAATTCCATGCATGGATCAATCCCTACCGTGTGAAGACTTCATTGAAGAATCAATTGGCACCGACACATATTTATCATGAACATCCGGAATGGTTTGTCACTTATGGTGATCAGATCTATTTTGATCCGGCACTTCCCGAAAGCCGTGAGCATATCTGCAAGATTGTTTCCGATATTGTATCCCGTTACGATGTAGATGCTATTCACATGGACGATTATTTCTATCCTTATCCGATCAAGGGAGTCGATTTCCCGGACAATGCGAGCTTTGCCCGTTACGGAGGCGGTTTCAGCAATAAGGCGGACTGGCGTCGTGGCAACGTAAATATCCTGATCAAGAAACTTCATGAAACGATACGGGGCATCAAACCGTGGGTGAAGTTCGGTATCAGCCCGTTCGGTATTTACCGCAATCAGAAAACAGATCCGTTGGGCAGCAACACAAATGGTTTGCAGAACTATGATGATCTTTATGCCGACGTATTGCTTTGGGCACGTGAAGGATGGATTGATTATAACATTCCTCAGATTTATTGGGAGATAGGACACAAGGCAGCCGATTACGAAACACTGGTTGACTGGTGGGCGAAGCATACGGAAAACCGTCCGTTGTTTATCGGTCAGGCAGTCATGAATACCATTCAGCATGCCGATCCGAAGAACCCTTCTATCAACCAGCTTCCACGAAAGATGGCTTTGCAGCGTTCTTATCAGACTATCGGCGGAAGTTGCCAGTGGTATGCGGCAGCCGTAGTCGAGAACGCTGGAAAATATCGGGATGCCTTGGTACAGGAGTATCATAAATATCCGGCTTTAATTCCGGTATTCGACTTTATGGATGATAAAGCTCCGGGCAAAGTACGTAAGATGAAAAAGGTATGGACAGAAGATGGCTATATACTTTTCTGGACTGCTCCGAAAGCGGAGACTGAAATGGACAAAGCTATTCAGTACGTAGTATACCGTTTCGGTCCCAAAGAAAAGGTGAATCTTGATGATCCGTCACATATCGTAGCTATCACCCGAAATCCTTTCTACAAACTGCCGTATGAAACGGGTAAGACCAAATACCGCTATGTGGTGACGGCTTTAGACCGTATTCATAATGAGTCAAAATCGGTAAGTAAGAAGGTCAAGCTGTAAGGACTGCATGTTCACCTACCACCTCCCCCTGCGGGTACTCCTCCTTCTCGAAGGAGGAGATTTTAAGATACTACTGACTTTTTAGTTAGCCTCTTATTACTTTATTTTAATAAAGCAGTAGTCCTGCAATCCCGCAGGCGATAATCATTAATATCGGATTTGCCTTGTATTTTCTGGTGCCGATAAAGGCTATCAGGAAGATAATGATGCTGATGACAAATGTGTAGGTGTCTTCTGTAGGTGAGCCGAAGTTTTCCACATTCATCAATACCAGTGCGGCGGAAGCTAATAATCCGACAACTGCCGGACGCAATCCTGCAAAAATAGATTCCACTACCGGATGTTTCTGATATTTCAGAAAGAATTTGCTGATTGTCAGCATCAGTATGAAAGAGGGGAAAACAACAGCGAATGTGGCAACAATCGATCCCCACACACTTCCTGTCGACGTAAAACCGACATAAGTAGCCGCATTGATACCGATAGGCCCCGGAGTCATCTGACTGATGGCAACAATGTCTGTGAATTCTTGCGAAGTCACCCACCCATAGCGGGTTACTACTTCACCTTGTATCATCGAAAGCATGGCGTAACCTCCGCCAAAACCGAAAAGTCCGATTTTAAAGAACGTATAAAATAACTGAAGATAAATCATCTCTTTTTAATTTAGAATTATGAATCTTGAATCATAGCCTTGGGTGTTCACTCTCCACTTTTTTAAATTTTCCCCATAGGAAACCTCCTACACCGGCAGCAATGATAATCCATATCGGGGAGAAGCCCAATAGCCAGATCAATAATGCCGATACGACGGGGATCCATAAGTTGTACCGGTTGATTTTGGCCGACCGTCCCATGGTGAAAGTCGGTGCGGCGATCAATGCCACCACGGCGGGTCGTATTCCTTTAAATATGCGTTCCACAATCGGATTGTCCTTGAAAGAATGGAAAAAGAGCGCGATGGCCAGAATGATAATAAATGAGGGGAGTATAGTCCCCAGTGCTGTGACAATACTTCCCCGAATGCCACGCAGCTTATATCCTATAAAGATAGAGATATTCACTGCCAGAATACCCGGAGCGGACTGAGAGATAGCCAGCAGGTCGATAAAGTCTTCCTGTGCGATCCATTTTCGTTTGGTTACGATTTCATTCTCAATAAGTGGAACCATTGCATAGCCTCCGCCAATGGTGAAAGCGCCTATTTTAAAAAAGATTCCAAATGATTCGAGGTAAATGTTCATTCTTCTTTTTCTCCTCCTTCCTTATCGGACTTGTTTTCTTTTCCAGCCTTGCCCTCCTTGTGGGGCTTGCCTTCTTTTCCATATTGGCTGGGGCTTACGTTGAAGTGCTTCTTGAATACTTCACGGAAGTACTTCGCATCACTAAATCCTGTCATTTCTGCTATTTCTGTTATACTGTGTGTACCTTCTTTCAGCAACTTCACCGAACGTTTCAGGCGGATCAGGCGGATGTAATCGCCCGGAGCCTGATCGGTCAATGCCCTGAGTTTGTTGTAGAAGCTGGTACGGCTCATTCCCATCAGATTGCAAAGCACATCTACTGTAAGAGCTGGATTGTCTATATTATCTTCTATATTCTTCCGTACATTGGCGATAAACTTCCAGTCGATATCCTGCGAGCAGTTGATGCATTCGTCTTCATGATCATCCTCATCGTCCATATCCAGACTCCCGTATTTGCTTCGCAAAAGGGCGCGGTTGATCAACAGATTGGAGACGGTAGCTTTTAATATTCCAATATTAAATGGCTTGACAATATACTCGTCAGCACCAATCTGAAGGCCGGACAATATGTCTTTTTCATTATTAAGAGCTGTTAGCAGGATAACAGGAATATGCGACGTCTCGATATTATTTTTGATGGCGTCACACAATTCATCCCCTCTCATTTCCGGCATCATAATGTCCGAGATAACCAGTTCCGGTTTGTATTCCGGAATGATGGTCAGTGCTTCTTTGCCGTTGCAGCAGTTCTGTACCGTATATTCTTCTGCCAGTGTCTGTGACAGATAGTTGCGCAGTTCATCATTATCTTCTACGATTAGGATTCGCTGATGATTCGGATTCTGTTCCTTATGCACATTCTCATAGATGCTGGCAGGCACATTGGTTGTACTTGTTATCTCTTGCCGGCGTTTGCTTGGTGTGGCAAGGTGTGCTTTATGGAAGCGTTTGCTGTCTTTTGGGAAAGATATCTTAATCACCGATCCCTGATTCTCCACGCTCGACAGGTTGATTTTGCCCTTGTGTAACCGGACAAGTTTCCATACCAGCATCAAACCGATACCGCTTCCCGTCACTTTCGAATTGATGGCATTGCTGCCACGGAAATGAAGCTTGAACAGTTTCTTTTGCTCGCTGGCTGGAATACCGATTCCGGTATCCTTCACTTCCACGCTCCACGAATCATTGTTCTCTGATACGAAAATCTGCACATTACCATTTTCCGGCGTGTATTTTAATGCGTTCGATATTATATTCTTCAGAATAGATTCCATCTTTTCCTTGTCAAACCATACATTCATATACCGGAAATTGCTTTCGTACGTAAAGTTGATATGCTTGATATTGGCATAAGGCTGAAATGCATTGAATATTTCTGTCATGAACGTGTTTAGCTCATGCTCCGAAATGTATAATTCCGAAGAATAAACATCTGCTCTCTCAAAGTTGATAAGATTCGTTGTCAGACGCAACAAGGCATTTACATTGCGTATGGCAGTGTTCATGTTGGCTATGCCTTCCTTGCTCAGAGCTTCTTTTTCGCGCAAATCTTCCAGAGGAGCTTTAATCAATGTCAACGGGGTGCGTATATCGTGTGCCGTATTGATGAAGAAGTGTATTTTTTCATCGGAAACCTTCCGCTGTTTTTTCAGAATAAGAACCCGCAGGATGATAACAGCAATGAGGGAAATCAGGATTGCATACAATATCATTGCCCAGGGAGTGAGCCAGAAAGGCTGGGCAATGATAATATCAATGCTTCTTTCTTCAAGCATCACCCGTTGGTCTTCGTTGGAGATGGCACGCACACGCAATACATATTTTCCCGGAGCGAGGTTGGTATAACGGATTGTACTTTCATTGCCGGGTTTGCTCCACTCTTCGTAAAATTCTTCCAGCTTCCATGAATAAAGAACATTGGAAGGATAATCATAGTTGATGGAAGAAACCATCAGTGAAAAGATATTCTGATTATATTTTAGTCTTAATTCTTTGGTTTCATTGATATCTTTTTCCAGTGGTGAATTCTTGTCTCCCGGATATACCGTCTGATAAAACAGTTTGAAATCACTGAAGATCATTTTGGAAGAGTACGTCCTGGGGAGCTTCATGTCTTTATTGAACTCTATGGCACCGTCCGAGCTACCGAAGATAAAATTGTTATTTCTGCGCAGGGTACCGGACAACGCATTGAAGTGCGTAGTCATCAGTCCCATTTCCTTTGTCCAGTTGTAGAAGGTTTTTTGTTTGGGATAGAAGCTGGTGAGTCCGTTCTCCGTACTTAATAGAATTTCATTGTCTTCATCCGATAATATCGTGTAGATATTGTTGGATATCATGGCACAGTTTCCCGTATAATAATGGGTAAACAACTTTGTCTGGGGATCATAAATCAGTACTCCCGATCCGCTGGTACCTATATACAGTGCGCCTTTTTGGGTCTGATACAGGGAGTAGACATAGGTAGATTCTACCGGCAGTTGGATGCGTTCATATTTCCCGGATTCTATATCCAGAAGAAACAGGCCTGTTGCCGTACCTATCCACATACTTTTGTCATCCTTTTCGATGATGGCGGTTACGGAATGCAGTCCGTGGTAGAGCCGTATGTCTTTGGTCTGTACGTTGATTCGCTTCAGGTTATAATATCCTCCGCTCCATACATAACCGCGTGAATCTTTGCGTATGTCACGTATGTATTTATCCGGACGTATACTTTCATGAGCATACGAAGCGGGTGTAAAATAAGTTGTTTTCGACGTACGTTTATCTATCTGATAAAGTCCCGAGAAATATCCGCCTGCCCAAATAATGCCGGGAGATACTTCACATAAGGTTGTAAATATATGATTTTTGCTGTTCTGTACATTCTCAAAGGTGCTCAGAAACGAGCGCCATTTTCCGGTTTTTGAGTCTTGCAGGCTAATTCCGTTGTTGGTGCCATACCATAAGTCTCCCTCGCTGTCTTCTATGATAGAGTTTACCTGGTCGTTAATCAGCGACTGCTTATTACCGACAGAATGTTTGATCCATTTATAACTCGGATAACGATTGTTCTGAATGGTAATTCCTATCGGATAGTTTGCCATCCATATCCGTTCTTCGTCGTCTATGTAGATGTCGTTAATGCTGTTGCCGTTCATGCCATTGTAGCTGTTGTAGTCTGCTACGATAAAAGGTACGGTCTGGTACGTATCGACATTCATCTTATAGATACCTCCGCCATCGGTAGCAATCAGCAGTTCTTTGGCATTCAGTGGTTTGATGCGTGATATACTTACGTCTTTCAGGCTGACTTCCGGTTGTGTGATGGTTTTTGTGTTCATGTCGTAAACCATGACGCCCCGTTGGAAGGCACCGATGAACAGTTTGCGGATTTTGGGGTCGAAGTGTAAATCGTTAACTTGAATATTGACGTTGTCGAGCTTGTCGCAGGGGAGAAGTTGCAGTGTGTTGTTTTTCAGTTGGGCATGATGAATACCCATCTCCGTCCCGATAAAATAGTGGGATTCGTCGATTTGTTCGATGTCGTTTATAGCTTCGCTGAGGCAGTTTTTAACATGAGTAACCTCTTCCGTCCGGGTGTTGTAAAGGAAGATCGTTTCTTCGTTGCACAGCCAGATATGATTGTTATGATCGATCCAGCTGAAAGTGATGGGAGCCGGTAAATCCTTAAAGTCTTCTATCGGCAACTTGTAGACGAGTTCGAAAGTGTCATGAATACGGTCATACCGGAAAATCTTGCCTTTCTTACCGATTTCCCATAGCGTTCCTTCCGGATCGATATATAACCAATTCAGATTTAACAGCGAGTTGAGTTCTTTGTCGCCGTCCATTAATTTATACCGTTTAAACTCTTTGCCGTTGTACCGGTCGATTCCCTCGTGCGTAAGGAACCACATATATCCAACATTGTCTTTTTGAATGTAGTACACTCTCCGGTTACTTAACCCGTCTTCCACTCCTAGATACTGATAGGTCTGGGCGACACAGGTCAGAGGAAACAATAATAATAAAAAAAGCCATTTTTTCATACAAATAGGACTTTTATGGGTTATTGAATCTTTAGTGAGGGGGAAAGTTTGACAAAATTAAGAAGATTTTTCGACACTACAAAATTTTAGGTTAAGATAACGGTGCTCTCAAAGTGAAGTATACAGGAGCTTTCGCAGCTATTTGTATATCCTGTTTATTTAGGGAAATTAAGTTGTAATATGCAGACTTTGGGTATGGAAAAGGAGTTAAAACAAGAGGCTGTTACTTTATAACAAATAACAGCCTCCGTTTCAATGATAGAAAGATATCTTATTTAGTCTTCTCTTCTACCCATTTGCGGGCGTTGACAAATGCTTCTATCCATGGAGTAATCTGATCGCTGTTCTTACGGTCAGCAGGATAGCAGCCATTCTGCCACGGGAAGATAGCACGTTCGAGGTGAGGCATCATTGCCAGATGGCGGCCGTCGGCGCTGGCAAGACCTGCGATAGAATAATCGGAACCGTTCGGGTTGCCGGGGTATTCATCGTAGCTGTATTTTGCCACTACGTTGTATTGGTCTTCATCGTAAGGCAGAGAGAATTTACCTTCTCCGTGAGCCACCCAGATACCCAGTTTGCTGCCGCTCAATGAGCCGAACATTACACTGCGGTTGGTCGGGATTGTCAAGCCTACATAAGTCGATTCGAATTTATGTGAGTCGTTGTGCAGCATCTTGCCTTTCTTTTCGTGTTCCGGATTGATAAGTCCCAGTTCCATCATCAGCTGGCAACCGTTGCAGATACCCAGTGAAAGCGTATCTTCACGTGCGTAGAACTTGTCAAGTGCCTCTTTGGCTTTAGGGTTGAACAAGAAACCTCCTGCCCATCCTTTGGCCGAACCGAGTACGTCGGAGTTGGAGAATCCACCGCAGTAAACAATCATGTTTACATCTTCCAGTGTTTCGCGTCCGCTGATCAGGTCGGTCATCGTCACGTCTTTCACGTCGAAGCCGGCAAGATAGAGTGAGTAAGCCATTTCGCGTTCGCCGTTCGTTCCTTTCTCGCGGATGATGGCAGCGCGGACACCGCTCGGAGTACGACGGTCCGGAGTGATACCATACTGAGAGAGTTTACCTTTGAATCCGGGCATGAAAGCGAATTCAACCGGTTGCATCTTATAGTTTTCGAAACGTTTCTTTGCGCAGCCGTTCATAGACTGTTTGCGGTCGAGCAGGTAAGAAGAAGAATACCATACGTCACGCATATAGTCAACACCGAACTGATAAGTAGCGTCGCCCTTCGATACCAGGATATGACGTTCGTCGGTCGGTTTACCCAGTTTCACGAATCCTACGCCTGCATCTTCCAGAATCTTTTTCACTTCTTCTTTATGCTTGTCGCTGATCTGGATCACGATACCCGGATTTTCTGCAAACAGAATCTTGATGATATCTTGTTCCTTCATCTTGTCGAGGCTGATTTCCATACCGCCTTCAACGTTGGCGAAGCACATTTCCAGTAATGTAGTGACCAGACCACCTGCTGAAATATCGTGTCCTGCCAGGATCAGTCCCTTGTTCACCAGTTCCTGTACGGCAAGGAAAGCATCGCGGAAGTATTCGGCATCCTGTACGCAGGGTACGTCGTCGCCAACTTTACCCAGAGACTGTGCAAAAGCGGAACCTCCGAGTTTCAGTTCGTCGAAGCTGAAATCGATATGATAGAGTGTTGTCTTTTCGTTGTTCACCAATACCGGAGATACGACTTTTTTCACGTCGGATACTTCGCCACCGGCAGATACGATCACTGTTCCCGGAGAAATCACTTTCTCGCCGTTCGGATATTTCTGTGTCATGGACAAAGAGTCCTTTCCGGTAGGAACATTGATTTGCAGAGCGCAGCAGAAGTCGCTCAATGCTTTCACGGCAGTGTAAAGACGGGCGTCTTCACCTTCCTGTGAGCGGCACGGCCACATCCAGTTGGCAGACAGGGAAATGCTGTCCATGCCTTCTGCCATCGGAGCCCAGACAAGGTTTGTCAGTGCTTCGGATACCGAAAGGATAGAGCCGGCAGCCGGATCAGCTAGTGCGGCTTGCGGAGCGTGCCCGATAGAAGTAGCGATACCTTTTTCACCACGATAGTCAAGTGCTACGACACCACAGTCGCTCAACGGCAACTGAAGTTCGCCCTGGCATTGCTGGCGGGCTACTTTACCTGTAACGGAACGGTCTACCTTATTTGTCAGCCAGTCCTTACAAGCTACGGCTTCGAGTTGCAGCACATTGGTCAGGTATTCATGTAATTTCGGCAATTCGTATTCCGGCATTTCATAATGACGTTCTACGGTCTTGTCGATCATATAAGTCTTCGGAGATGAACCGAACATCTGCTCAACGGCCAGGTCGAACGGACGTACGCCGTCTGCCTGCTGGAAAGAGAAGCGGTGATCACCGGTTGTTTCACCTACTACGTACATCGGAGCGCGTTCGCGTTCGGCAATCTTACGTACATGTTCGATGGCTTCTTCTTTGATCAGAAGTCCCATACGTTCCTGACTTTCGTTGGCGATAATTTCTTTAGCGGACAATGTCTTGTCGCCGATCGGAAGTTTGCTCATGTCGATCAGACCGCCACATTCTTCCACCAATTCCGACAGACAGTTTACGTGACCTGCCGAACCGTGGTCGTGGATAGAAACGACCGGATTCACATCTTCCTCGCAGAGTGCGCGTACTACGTTGTTGGCACGTTTCTGCATTTCGGCGTTGGCACGTTGTACGGCATTCAGTTCAATACCGCTGCTGTAACGACCGGTATCTACAGAAGATACGGAACCGCCACCCAGTCCGATACGGTAATTGTCGCCACCGATGACGACTACTTTGTTTCCTGCTTCCGGAGTACCTTTGAGGCAGTCGCGTTGTGTGCCGTAGCCTACACCGCCCGCAAGCATTATAACTTTGTCGTAGCCATAAACTTCGTTGTTTTCCGTGTGTTCGAAAGTCAGTACCGAGCCGCAGATCAGCGGTTGGCCGAACTTGTTACCGAAGTCGGAAGCACCGTTGGATGCCTTGATCAGAATCTGTTCCGGAGTCTGGTACAGCCATTTGCGTACCGGAAGAATATCTTCCCATTCGCGGCCTTCGTCCGTGCGGGGATAAGAAGTCATGTAGACAGCAGTACCTGCGATCGGCCATGAACCTTTGCCACCACCCATACGGTCGCGGATTTCACCGCCTGTACCGGTAGATGCGCCGTTGAACGGTTCTACAGTCGTCGGGAAGTTATGAGTTTCTGCTTTCAGTGAGATGACGCTTTTGATGTCTTTCACCTGGAAGAAGTCAGGTTTTGAGTGATCTGCCGGAGCAAACTGTTCAACTACCGGACCTTCGGCGAAGGCTACGTTGTCTTTATAAGCAGAGATGATTTTATTCGGATTCTCCTGTGTGGTCTTTTTGATCATCTGGAACAGAGACGATTCCTGTTCTACACCGTCGATGATGAATGTTCCACCGAATATTTTGTGGCGACAGTGTTCGGAGTTGATCTGTGCGAAACCGAAAACTTCGGAGTCAGTCAACTTGCGTCCCAGATCGTTTTCTACCTTTTTCAGATAGTCCATTTCTTCTTTCGAGAGTGCGAGGCCTTCTTTCTCGTTGTAGGCTTCGAGGTCTTCGATGGATACGATAGGTTCCGGTTGGCGGTTGGTGGTGAATACGTTTTGGTCGAGTCCTTTGTACATGCGTTGCAGCATCGGGTCGTAGTCGGCATTTTCATCTTTTACCGGAAAATATTCCTCAATGCGGAGAATGTCTTCAAGTCCCATGTTTTGGGTGATTTCTACTGCGTTTGTACTCCAAGGGGTAATCATTTCGCGGCGTGGGCCGACGAAACAGCCTTTCAGGTTTTCTTCACTTTCCGTCACGGCTTCTCCAAAAAGCCAGCAGAGTTTATTACTTTCGTCCGGGGTGAGCTGATGGTTGCTCTCTACGGCAATCACGCTCTTGGAAGGGGTTCTGAAAAAAAGAATCATGTTTATTTTTTGATTTTACGATTTTTCTGTGGCGCAAAGATAAGCAATTTTGGTGTATATAGTGACTCTTGTGTGGAAAAAACGTTAATATCCTATCCTCTTCTCATAAAAAAGTGCGATATTTGCGGCATGATTCAGATTGAAACAATATTCGATATAATAGTGAAAGGCTTTATTATAGGCGTTGTTGTGTCCGCACCTCTCGGACCGGTGGGGGTTCTCTGCATTCAGAGGACGCTGAATAAAGGGCGCTGGTATGGATTTGTGACAGGGCTTGGAGCCTCATTAAGCGACATAGCTTATGCTCTGTTGACAGGTTATGGTATGAGCTTTGTGTTCGATTATATCAATAAGAATATTTTTTATCTGCAGTTGCTGGGCAGCATCATGCTGCTGCTTTTCGGAATCTATACCTTTCGCAGCAATCCGGTACAATCCATCCGTCCGGCATCGTCCAACAAAGGTTCTTACTTTCACAATTTCATTACCGCATTCTTTGTCACGCTCTCCAATCCCCTGATTATATTCTTGTTTATCGGACTATTTGCCCGTTTTGCCTTTGTGCAGCCCGGTGTCGTGGTGTTCGAAGAAATTACGGGATATCTTGCCATTGCTTCGGGGGCGCTGGTGTGGTGGCTCGGAATCACTTATTTTGTGAATAAAGTGCGCACTAAGTTTAACTTACGGGGCATCTGGATACTGAACCGTGTGATTGGCAGCATTGTGATGCTGGTGTCAGTGGCGGGATTAATCTATACGTTGCTGGGAGAGTCACTTTATTAAGAAGAAAACTTATGAATCAGATAGCCAAACAGCTTAAAGAGAAAAACATTGCCGAGTACCTTATATATATGTGGCAAGAAGAAGACCTGATCCGCGCCAATCATGGTGAACTGGAGGAGATCGAGGCGAATGTGATCGCCCGTTATCCGGAAGATCAGCGTCCTGCCCTGCGAGAGTGGTACGGCAACCTGATCACTATGATGAATGAGGAGGGGGTACGTGAAAAAGGTCATTTGCAGATTAACAGGAACATCATCATCAAACTGACAGAACTTCATAATGCGTTGACTTCTTCTCCCAAATTTCCTTTCTACAGTGCCGCTTATTTCAAAGCGTTGCCGTTTATTGTAGAATTGCGGAATAAGAATGGCAAAAAAGAAGAACCGGAACTGGAGACTTGTTTCGAAGCACTCTATGGATTGTTCCTGCTTCGCTTGCAGAAAAAGCCTGTCAGTGAGGGGACTATGAAGGCGGTAGAAGCTATCAGCAGCTTTCTTTCCATGTTGGCAAACTATTACGATAAAGACCTGAAAGGGGAATTAAAACTTGATGAATAAATGAGAATTTTAGTGACGGGTGCCAATGGTCAGCTTGGCAATGAAATGCAAGTACTTGCAAAAGAGAATCCGCAACATACGTATTATTTTACAGATGTGCAGGAGCTGGACATCTGTAATAAGGACGCTGTTTGGGCATATATTGCTGAAAAGCGGATTGAGCTTATTGTTAATTGTGCGGCATATACAGCAGTAGATAAAGCGGAAGATGATTCGGAACTGGCTTATAAGCTGAACAGTGAAGCTCCTAAAACGCTGGCATGTGCAGCGCAATTTAATGGTGCGGCGATAATTCAGGTGTCTACCGACTACGTTTTTGACGGCACCGCTCATATCCCTTATACAGAAGAATGCGATCCATGTCCGAATTCGGTATATGGTACAACAAAACTTGAAGGAGAATATGAGGTACTGAATCATTGCGAAAAGTCAGTCGTTATCCGTACTGCATGGCTTTATTCCACTTTTGGCAACAACTTCGTGAAAACGATGATCCGTCTGGGAAAGGAGCGTGATAGTCTGGGAGTCATTTTCGATCAGGTAGGAACTCCTACTTACGCCAATGACCTGGCGCAAGCCATCTTTGCTATTATTAATAAAGGAATCGTTCCTGGAGTCTATCATTTCAGCAACGAAGGAGTCTGCTCCTGGTATGACTTTACGGTAGCTATTCATCGTCTGGCAGGAATCACCTCATGCAAAGTGAAACCTCTGCATACGTCGGAATATCCTACAAGAGCGAACCGCCCTGCATATTCCGTACTCGATAAAACAAAAATAAAAACAACGTTCGGCATCGAAATACCTCATTGGGAGGAAAGCCTGAAAAGATGCATCGATACCTTATAATAAATATGGCAGATAATACAGAAATACAGAGACGGCGAACATTCGCCATTATTGCGCATCCGGATGCCGGTAAGACATCATTGACGGAGAAGTTATTGCTTTTCGGTGGTCAGATTCAGGTGGCAGGTGCGGTCAAGAGTAATAAAATCAAGAAAACGGCTACTTCCGACTGGATGGAGATTGAGAAACAGCGTGGTATCTCGGTGACAACTTCCGTAATGGAATTTGACTATCGGGACTACAAGATCAATATTCTCGATACTCCGGGTCACCAGGACTTTGCCGAAGATACATACCGTACGCTGACTGCAGTAGACAGTGTTATCATCGTAGTAGACGGAGCGAAAGGTGTGGAAACACAAACCCGTAAACTGATGGAAGTGTGCCGTATGAGAAAAACTCCGGTTATCATTTTTGTCAATAAAATGGACCGTGAGGGTAAGGACCCGTTTGACTTGCTGGACGAGCTGGAAGAAGAACTGATGATTCAGGTCCGCCCGCTGTCATGGCCTATCGAACAGGGAGCCCGCTTCAAAGGAGTATATAATATTTATGAGAAGAAACTGGACTTGTACCAACCTTCCAAACAAGTGGTGACGGAGAAGGTAGAAGTCGACATACATACGGAAGAACTGGATAAGCAGATCGGTAAGCCGCTAGCAGACAAGCTGCGTGGCGATCTGGAACTGATTGAAGGAGTTTATCCGGAACTGGATGTGGAATCTTATCTGGCAGGAGATTGCGCGCCTGTATTCTTTGGCTCTGCCTTGAATAATTTTGGTGTACAGGAATTGTTGAACTGCTTTGTGGAGATTGCTCCCAGTCCTCGTCCTGTACAGGCAGAAGAGCGTGAAGTGAAACCGGACGAGCCGAAATTCACCGGATTCATCTTTAAGATTACCGCCAATATCGACCCGAATCATCGTTCGTGTGTAGCATTCTGCAAGATATGTTCGGGCAAATTTGTACGTAATGCACCCTATCAGCACGTCCGTCATGGCAAGACCATGCGTTTCTCATCGCCCACCCAGTTTATGGCACAGCGGAAAACGACCATTGACGAAGCCTATGCAGGAGATATCATCGGTTTGCCGGACAACGGAACTTTTAAGATCGGTGATACGCTGACGGAAGGAGAACTGCTCCATTTCCGCGGCTTGCCCAGCTTCTCGCCGGAGATGTTCAAGTATATCGAAAATGCCGATCCGATGAAGCAGAAACAGCTGGCAAAGGGTATCGACCAGTTGATGGACGAAGGTGTGGCACAGTTGTTTGTCAATCAGTTCAACGGCCGCAAGATTATCGGTACGGTCGGACAGTTGCAGTTTGAGGTTATCCAGTATCGTCTGCTGAACGAGTATAATGCTTCTTGCCGTTGGGAACCGGTAAGTTTGTACAAGGCTTGTTGGGTAGAAAGCGATGATCCTGCTGAGCTGGAAGCTTTCAAGAAACGTAAATACCAATATATGGCGAAAGACAGGGAAGGACGTGACGTATTCCTTGCCGATTCAGGTTATGTGCTTCAGATGGCACAAATGGACTTCAAACACATTAAATTCCACTTCACAAGTGAATTTTAGTCTGCTTGGTGGAATTTAACAAAAATAATTGGTAAAAGGGGAAGAATTATGTTACCTGTAAATAAGGGAAGGAGAAATGAATACAACATTTTGGGAGAAAATCCAGCAGGGGGATGAAGAAGCATTCCGGCAACTCTACAATGAATATTCGGATTTACTTTACGGATATGGGATGAAGATTGCCGGTGATGATGATCTGGTAACTGAATCCATTCAGTCTTTGTTCGTTTATCTGTATGAGAAGAGGCAGAGTTGTTCCGAGCCTCAGTCCATATCCGCTTACCTGTGTGTGGCGCTGAAACGCATGCTGCTGAATGAGTTGAAGAAAACTGCTAATGGCGTATTCACATCATTGGACGAAGTTAATTCAAGCGAATATAGATTCGATTTGGAGATAGACATAGAAACAGCGATTGTCCGTTCCGAACTTGAAAGAGAGCAGTTAGAAGTTCTGCAGAAAGAAATAAATGGCTTGACAAAGCAGCAGAGAGAGGTATTATACTTGAAGTATTATAAAAAACTGAATTCGGACGAAATAGCCGAAGTGATGGGACTGACTTCCCGTACTGTTTATAATACTACCCACATGGCAATATCCAGACTGAGAGAGCGATTGAGCAAATCATTCCTGTTGACTGTAGCTGCTAATTTATGGATTTTTAATTGAGGTGAGGATATGGAGAATAGGAAAGAACTTCTGGAACAATATATGGAAGACGGCAAACTTCCTCTGAAAGGTGAGTTGTTTGCACGGAAGTCTGTAGTTGGTGGGAAGTTAGAAGAATTTCGTGAAGAAAAACGTGCGGATGCATTAACAAGCAGAACGAACGCTGCAGGAAGACAGAAACTGATTGTTCGCAGGAGCAGTCGTATTTACTGGAGAGTAGCGGCCCTGTTTGTCCTGCTTTTCGGAATAGGCGGTTATTACTATCTGTCGGAAGAGAAGATTACGTCTGAAGCAGTAGCTGTTGATTACAAGCTACCGGATGGCAGTTCTGTGAAGCTGATGCAAAACTCAACTTTGTCTTATAATAAAGTGAGCTGGCTTTGGGGGCGCAAGCTGCATCTCCTCGGATCAGCCTTCTTTGACGTGACTCCGGGTAAAACATTTACTGTACGAACGGAAGCCGGAGATGTTACGGTGTTAGGTACAAAATTCTTGGTTGAGCAGGAAGGAAAAACGATCACTGTCAATTGTGAAGAGGGAAGTGTGAAGGTAGAGACACCAATCGGCGAACAGACATTGAATGCCGGTGAAAGTGTACGCTGTGATGAGAATGAAATCGGACCTGTACAGGAAAAGGAAGAACTGCCCGAAGTACTCGGTTATGAAGATGATCCGCTGGTCAATGTAGTAGCAGATATTCAGCATATATTTGATGTGGAAGTGATCGGGTGCGAAAAATATAATGAATTGTACTATAACGGTACGATACTGACAAAAGACCTGCATGAAACATTGAGAAAAGTATTTGGTTCTTTAGGAATCAGTTATCAATTGAGCGGGCAGAAAGTCATATTAGAATAGACGGGAACAGAAGTCCGCGCCGTAAAAAAGAGAAATTATCCTTGATATAAAGCAGGAAGTGAAATATTTCTGCAATTAAAAAACGCCTCTCAGAGTGCTCTGGAAGGCGTTTTTTAATTAAATCTATTTTTTCTTCTATTTTTCTTGGTAAAAAAGGAAAGAAAGCTCCTCTTATAAATATAAGGAACTATTTATAAACAGACAATAGATAACAGGTGGATGAACTGTCCATGGCTAGACAGAATTTTAAGGGGAGTAAATTAATAATTAGGTAGAGAATTAGATTGCTTAAGAGAAGAAATCTCTTGAAAAGAACGAAGAATGATGCCAATTGCTGTTTTAAAAGAAAGCAATAGCGAACGAATTGGCAATTAGTAAGTGAGTTTAATTTTATTGTTTTCCAAATGTGAGAGAAAATTGAAAGGTTTTCTCTCACATTTTTTATGGGGTTACGGATTCGTGAGCATCAAATAATAGGTGAATCTGATAATTTTTCGTAGCTTTGTGAAAAAGAAAGCTGATATGGAAGATTTGCAGAGATTATATCCCATCGGAATACAGACATTTTCGGAAATTCGGGAGATAAATTACCTCTATATAGATAAGACAGCATACATTTCCGGATGACGCATTCCTCCTCTAAATATATGTTTTTGAGTCGTCCCCGCCGTTTTGGTAAGTCATTGCTAACTTCTACATTGCACAGTTATTTTTCCGGTCGTGAAGAATTGTTCCGGGGATTGGCGATAGAGAAGCTGGAGAAGGAATGGACGGAGTATCCGGTGCTGCACTTCGATATGAGTACTGCCAAGCATACTGATAAGGATAAGTTGGTGCAAGAATTGAGTTTAAAGCTGTTTGAATATGAACAGATTTATGGAAAGCTGAATGAGGAGGTTACTCCTAATCAGCGTTTGGAAGGACTCATCAAGCGTGCTTATGAACAGACCGGCAAGAAGGTAGTTGTTCTTATTGACGAATATGATGCTCCTTTGCTGGATGTGGTGCATGAACATGAGAATCTTAGCATTTTGCGCAATATCATGCGTAACTTTTACAGCCCGTTGAAAGCCTGTGACCCTTATTTGCGTTATGTGTTTCTGACTGGTATTACTAAATTCTCACAACTCAGCATTTTTAGTGAATTGAACAATATTGAAAATATCAGTATGGATGAACCATACGCTGCTATTTGTGGTATAACTGAGGATGAAGTACATACTCAGATGAAAGAAGATGTCGCCTGGTTAGCAAAACAATTGAACATTACTGCAGATGAAGTATTGACGAAGTTGAAAGAGAATTATGACGGTTATCATTTCACCTATCCTTCACCTGATATCTATAATCCGTTCAGTCTGCTTACTGCTATGTCGAAGGGAAAGATTGGTTCTTATTGGTTTGGTAGCGGTACGCCTACTTATCTGATAAAGATGCTGAACAAATTTGGCGTAGAGCCTTCTGAGATAGGACCATTGGCTGCAAAGTCTTCTGCTTTCGATGCTCCTACGGAAACGATGACTACGATTATCCCGCTGCTTTATCAAAGTGGTTATATCACTATTAAGGGATATGATGAAGAATTGGATCTTTACACACTTGATATCCCTAATAAGGAGGTACGTTTGGGATTGATGGAGAGCCTCCTTCCTGATTATGTAGCAAGTAAGACATCGGAAGCTACGACCATGGTGGCTTATCTTTCCCGTGATATCCGGAATGGCGATATGGATGCGGCATTACTTCGTTTGCAGACATTCCTGTCTGCTATTCCTCAATGCGATAATACAAAATACGAAGGCCATTACCAGCAGATATTTTATATCATATTCAGCTTGTTGGATTATTATGTAGATGTCGAAGTGCGTACTCCCCGTGGACGAGTGGATATGGTATTACGCACTCAAACGACACTGTATATCTTGGAATTGAAACTGGATAAGAGTGCGACAATCGGTATGGAACAGATCAATTTGAAAAATTATCCCGAACGTTTTGCCCTGTGTGGATTGCCTGTGGTAAAGGTGGCAGTCAATTTTGATAGTGAAAGTTGCACGCTGGGAGATTGGATAATCGAAAAAGCTTTTTAGTAATTTTAATATAGTCAAACAACATAAAACTAAGATTTCCTGTTTATTCATCTTAATTTGTATTGTGTAATCTAACTAGTGATGCAAATAATGAATAAAAATGGATTCAGTCGATGTGCCGATATTTATATCGGTCGTTTGCGAAAGGAGGGGCGCTATTCTACAGCGCATGTCTATCAGAATGCCCTTCTTTCTTTTACCAAGTTTTGTGGAGGGTATAGTGTGTCGTTCAGGCAAGTGACGCGTGAGCGTTTGCGACGTTATGAGCAGCATCTTTACGAGTGTGGCTTGAGGCCAAATACGATTTCTACGTATATGCGTATGCTGCGTAGTGTCTACAACCGTGGGGTAGAGGCGGGGAGTGCGCCTTATGTCCCGTATCTGTTTCGCGATGTTTATACGGGAGTGGACGTACGGCAGAAAAGGGCTTTACCTATGTCGGAGTTGCATAAGCTTCTGTATGACGATCCTCAATCGGAGCGTTTACGTCGTACGCAGTCTATTGCTGCCCTGATGTTCCAGTTTTGCGGGATGTCTTTCGCTGATCTGGCGCATCTGGAAAAATCAGCTTTGGACAGCGATGTGCTGCGCTATAATCGTATCAAAACGAAGACTCCTATCAGTGTTGGAGTATTGGATAGTGCTAAGGAGTTGTTGAACCAACTTCGGAACAGGCAGGAGTCTCGTCCAAATTGTCCGGATTATCTGTTCGGGATTCTCCGTGGTGATAAAAAACGGAAAGATGAGTGTGCTTATCGCGAATATCAGTCTGCTCTCCGGAAGTTCAATTATTGCCTGAAGGGGTTAGCGAAAGCTCTGCACTTGAAATCTCCCGTCACGTCTTATACGCTTCGTCATTCATGGGCCACTACCGCCAAGTATCGCGGGGTTCCTATCGAGATGATCAGTGAGTCGCTGGGGCATAAATCGATCAAGACGACGCAAATTTACTTGAAAGGGTTTGAATTGAAAGATCGAACGGAAGTAAATCGAAGAATTAATATTACGCTAAAAAATGTTGTTTAGATAGGATGAAATGATTTATGTAGCTGATATACAGTGTTTATAGGTGTGCGTTACTTCTTAGGTAACGGAATAATTTATGGCACAAAGATGGACATATTTATGAAAATACGCAAACAAAAATGAAATTATTTTCGGAAAATGAATCAAATGCAGGCATAACTGATGAATATTTCAATATTCGTGTTATGTCTTTTTTTTATTCTAATTTTTGAAAAACACCTTCACATCTGCTCTATTTCCAAGTTTATAGTCATCTTTTCATCGTTTCGTTGAAAAAAGTTCCCTGTTTAGCTTGCCCTATGTCTGTTCGTTACCTAAGAAGTAACGGATAAACATGGGGTAAAAAAACATGATTTTAAGAAAAGAGAAATCACTCAATGCTGGGCCTATTTATGGGACAGGGGAAGGCGTAGCACACTCAAAACGCTGGTATGTAGCTTTGGTTCGGATGCACCATGAAAAGAAGGTTTCCGAACGTTTGGACAAGATGGGAATCGAGAATTTCATTCCCGTTCAACAAGAACTCCACCAATGGAGCGATCGTCGTAAGATGATCACCTCCGTTTTACTTCCGATGATGGTCTTTGTACATGTAGACCCAAAGGAACGTATGGAAGTTCTGAGTTTTTCTACTGTCAGCCGTTACATGGTGATGCGCGGTGAGAGCAGTCCTGCTGTAATTCCTGACGAGCAAATGGCTCGTTTCCGTTTCATGCTTGATTATTCCGCAGAATCAGTTAGCATGAACAGTGCCCCTTTGGCTCGTGGCGAACAGGTTCGTGTGATCAAAGGTCCTCTGACCGGATTAGTTGGTGAACTGGTTCATGTGGATGGTAAAAGTAAGATTGCCGTTCGTTTGAATATGCTGGGATGTGCGTGTGTAGATATGCCTATCGGGTATGTTGAACCGATAAAAACCGTAGTCTGACGAGTCTGGATTATATTTCTATAATGGAATTACAGGATAAAATTATTCATCTTCATAATTTGGCTCATCGTTTACTTCACATCGAATGTTCCGGCAGTTATTTGTATGCCGATGACCTATCCCAATTAAATAAAGACATTCACGATGAAATGAATGAATTATATCCCCTGCGTGGCAACACATTGGAGCAGGATGCTTCTTTATGCCTTGCCCTGCTGTTGGGATATAGTGTAAGTATGTATGCCGGTTGGGAGGATGATTTGAAACGGGACAATATACTTTCTCGTTCTTTGGAACTTCTTGAGACCCTTCCTGCTTCACCTTTGAAAGATGATCTGCTTACCGTCTGTAAAGAGTATGTGAAGGTCTGAAATAGGATACCGTAATCAAAATAATGTTTAGTTAATTCTATTAGTATGAAAAACAAGCAATATCAACCAGTTACCGCTGTGTGGGAAGTCACTATGGGTTGCAATTGCGTTGCAAGCACTGCGGTTCCTCCTGCTAAACAGGTGGATGTTACGTTATATCCGGCGGCTTATATTGATTATTGATAAGTCGGTTTATCAACAAACATGGATTTGAGATTTCTTTTAAAAGCTGGTAGATCATTTTATTGCATGAGATCTATTGAGTAATAAGATGTGTGCCAGCTTTCTTGTATTGGGGAATAATATTGATCTAAGATTAGGTGATTAGTGACAAGCATATTTTGAAATAATTGGTGAGAATGAATTGTATTTATATTGGGGTAATCTTTTTATTATCAGTTTTTTTGACTAGTATTATTATACCACGCATTTTATTTATTTCTTATAAAAAGCGTTTGTTTGATATTCCAGATGAGAGGAAAGTACATAAGATTCCCGTACCTCGTTTGGGAGGTCTTTCTTTTTTTCCTGTCATTTTAGTGTCAGTTTGTATAGTTATAGTTATTTGGCATAATAGGGGTGAATACTTTGATATATCGAATGGGATTGAATTATTAGCTAGATATTTACTATTTATTTCCGGACTTACTATACTTTATCTTATTGGAGTTGCAGATGATTTAGTAGGAGTGGGATACCGTTATAAGTTCATTATACAGATTATTGCTGGTATACTTTTCCCTATTTCAGGATTATGGATTAATAATTTGGGAGGACTATTGGGAATTTATTCTATACCTGCATATATTGGAATGCCTCTTACTGTTTTTTTGACGGTTTACGTGATAAATGCTATTAATCTAATAGACGGAATAGATGGATTGGCCTCAGGATTGAGTTGTATTGCATTAACTTTATTCACTATTATTTGTTTCGTTGCCAATCAAGATATTCAAGCTCTCTTAGCATCTTCAACTTTGGGAGTTGTGCTAGTCTTTTTCTACTATAATGTGTTTAGTGGGGTGGGGCGTAAACTTTTTATGGGAGATGCCGGTAGTCTTACTTTAGGATATATATTGAGTTTTCTTTTGCTTCATTTTTGGGAGGCTACCTTGAATAATAATCCATTTGATAATAATTTGAATATGGTTGCATTTTCGACTTTACTTATTCCTGTATTAGATATTGTTCGTGTGTTTTATAATCGTGTTCACAACGGGCGAAATCCTTTTTTACCGGATAAAAATCATATTCATCATAAGTTATTGCGTACAGGAATGCGCGTTAGATGGGTAATGGTAAGTTTGTTATTACTTTCATTGTTTATTGTACTCACCAATTATATACTATCTGTTTATATAAATGCTACTTATATGTTATTGATTGATTTGATATATTGGGTAATTGTACATTATATTATCAATTATTATATAGTGAGACGTGAAAATGTGACAGGTAAAAAATGGAATACAACTTATAAGTGAAAAGCGTGGTTGCAGATAATAAACTCATAGCTAAAAATACTTTGATCTTATATTTGCGGATGCTGCTTTATATGGTAGTGTCTTTATATACATCTCGTGTTGTATTAAATATATTGGGAATTCAAGATTATGGTATATATAATGTAGTAGGAGGAGTTGTAACCATATTTACTTTTTTGAATGCGTCAATGAGTGGAGCGACTTCACGTTTCTTAGCTTATGAATTAGGTGTAGGTAATAAACTACGTTTAAAAGAGACATTTAGTTCTTCATTAATTATTCATATTGGTATATCTATTTTGATTTTTATTTTAGCAGAAACTATTGGACTTTGGTTTCTCTGTAATAAATTAGTGATACCGGAAAGTCGTATGATAGCTGCACATTGGGTTTATCAATTTTCTATTTTAGCTACAATGATAAATATTACCCAAGTCCCATACAATGCTTGCATTATAGCACATGAAAAGATGAGTGTTTATGCCTATGTTGAGATGCTGAATGTTGTATTAAAGTTGTTAATTGTTTATCTATTATTAATTGGCACTATTGATAAATTGGTTTTATATGCAGCTTTAGTATTAGCAGTTTCTATATTGATAGCTTTTATTTATCGTATATATTGTTTATGCCATTTTGAGGAATGTCATTTTCATAAGGCATGGAATAAGAAAATATTAAAACCTATGTTATCTTTTTCCGGATGGGATTTATATGGAAATATGTGTAGTACGCTAAGGCAACAAGGAACTACAATGTTGATGAATATGTTTTTCGGAGTCTTAGTTAATGCGGCTGCAAGTATTGCTTCAACAGTAATTGGTTCATTGTCTGTATTATCATCAAGTGTTCTGACGGCTTTCAGACCTCCGATGGTCAAATGTTATGCGAATGGTAATATGAATGATTTTTCATTATTATTGTCACGTGCCATATTATTTACATCATTGTTAATATCAGTTTGTACTGTTCCTATTGTGATAGAAATGGCTTTTGTACTTAAAATATGGTTAAATATAGTTCCTGAATATGCTGTTAATCTGTCTCAAATAGCAATAGTTAATAGTTTTTTTTTGAATATAAATATGGCCATAATGGTTCCTATATATGCTACTGGTAATGTAAAATGGATTAGTCTGACAGGAGGAACAATTTATTTGTTAAACTTATTGTTGCTATATATATTATTACACTTGGGAATATCCCCTTATATGACTTATGGAGTTAATTGTGGGGTGATGTTTCTTGTTTTAATAGTAAATAGTGTAATACTTAAAAGACAGCAAGAAGAAATAGATGTCTTTGATTTGTGGAAAAAGAAAATACTACCAATAATATTTATTTTTATTTTAGTTTTTATTGGGGGAAGTCTAATTAGCGTTCAGTTGCCTGAAGGATGGTTACGAATGGTGGGAGTTTTTATTATGACAGGAAGTACGTCTCTTTTATTTTATTGGTTTTTACTCTTTTCCAGTTCAGAACGTAAATCTGTAATTGCATTTATTAAATCTAAAATATGAAAATAGGTATCTTTACTCTTCATGGTACGACTAATTATGGAGGGGCTTTGCAGGCATTTGCTTTATCGGAGGTGCTAAAAAAGATGGGACATGAGCCTGAAATTGTGCGTACTTCTTATGTGGAACATGTATCCTTTTTAAGAAAAATAGTAGGCGTTTTGACTTCTTATTCATCTTATGAATTGTATCTTTTAATAGTAAAATATTTCTTTGGGAAAAAAGTAAAATGTGCTTTTGTGAATTCTGATGAACGTATAGAAGTTTTTCGATCCTTTTATAGAGAATATGTCGTTTATACACATGCTGTAGAAGCTGAGAAGCTTCCTTTATTTGTATTAAAGTATGATGCAATAATAACGGGGAGCGATCAGGTTTGGACTCAATTGTACTCTTCTAATCTAATCGCTTTTTTTGATCATTATGATCAGTATGATGGAGTACGTATCAGCTATGCTGCTTGTTCAGCTCATCATAAAGCACCTTTTTATAATAGAAAGAAAGTGAAGAAACTTTTATTAAAGTTCGATGCAATTAGTGTGCGTGATGAGACTACGAGAAAATTTGTGAAAAATGTGACTGGTATTGATCCTGTAATTGTGGCAGATCCTACTATATTGCTAGATTTTTCTTCTTATATTAATCAGCCTTTAATCAGTGAACCGTATATTTTTTGTTATATTTTGGGAGATGCCCCTACTGGGGGAGGACATTGTGCTGCATTTGAGAAAATAAAAGAGAAATATAGAAATATAAAAGTCTTAGGCATTGTTCCGTCTTCTTCTTTGATTAATATTTATATAGATGAAAGATTAGAAGTAATTTCACCAATTGAATGGGTTAACTTAATCTATTATGCTAAGTTTGTATATACAGATTCTTTTCATGCTATTCTTTTTTCTATTAAATTTCAAAAAGATTTTCTTGCATATTATAGTGAAGTGACTCGTGCTTCTCGTTTATTGGGCTTAAAGAATATGTTTGGATTGGATAATAGAGTTATAGGGCACACTGATCAAATAGATTTAAAATCAGATTTGTATAAGAATAACATTGTGACAAATAGATTACAGCAATTAACTAAAGTATCTATTGATTTCCTAAATTTTGCATTAGAAAAAAAATGAATACTCCTTCTTTTTTATTTATTTATGGTCCATTGAACGGTGGAGGTGCCGAAAGAGTATTGATAGATATACTCCGTAATTTTGATTATTTACGGTATCAGGTAGATCTTTGTCTAATGATGCCAGGAGGAGTTTTAGAGCCGGAAGTACCGAAGGAAGTGTTTAAGTTCTACTTGTGGGATAACTATAGTTTATCTTATAAATTAGCATATCGTTTATCTAATATACTAGGTTGTGATACTTGGTTGCGTTATGTCTTAAGAAAGAAAATAACTAAAAAGTATGATGTAGTAATTAGCTTTTTAGAAGGGATGCCTTTGAAATTGCATGCTATTTTAGCTCCTCAAGCGATAAATGTAACCTGGGTACATTGTGATCTACTAAATTTTCCTTATGAAAAGAATCAGTTTCGGAAAGGAGAGGAAATACAGGCATATAATAAGATGGTGATGTGTACTGGTTTTAGTTGACAACTTCGTTTGTTATAACTGAATTAGTTTAC
>OASW01000178.1_pt1 | contig 30405 bp, 18 predicted proteins | sample 1475831 | NCBI WGS metagenome assembly OASW01 (sample SAMEA2579927, study PRJEB22360) | human gut metagenome
TGCCACCACCCACGATTTCAGCAATGTCAACTAACTCACGCTGTTCCCAAGCGGGCATCGGCACTACATGAAGCAGGGCAGACGGGATACGAGTGGCTGGCCGAACATACGCAATACATCTACCGGCAACTTGGGCACTACCATTTCCGTTGTTAGCTACACTTATCGCGATAAGTGTAGCTAACAACGATTGAAGCGACACCTTACAAGCCATGAGAGGTAGAACCGGTCCCCTTCTATTTTGAAAAACTTGAATAAGTTAGAATTTTTTCAAAATAGGGATGCGTCGAAAAGACGCATAAACGCACGAAAAATGCGGGCATCCGATATGCAGTGTTCATTGAATCACTGTATATCGGATGCCCGCAATTGTTTCAGACCAATTGAAGAGCCTTAGCTCAGCATCAGCCTCACGCCTTAACAACCTCCACGGCCAGCTCGGCGCCCTCCTTCACCTCGAAGGAGGAGGCCAGCGTCTCGTGGGCAATCAGGTCTCGGAACTGCTCGACCTTGGCCACATCGACAGCCGGCACGGTCAGCACCAGCGAGATACGGTCCGCGATGTCCAGATCAGCAGCCTTACGTGCGTCCTGCACAGAACGAATCACGTCGCGGGCGTAGCCTTCGGCCAGCAAATCGGCATCAAGCGCCGTGTCGAGGATCACGAAGCCACCGGTCGGCAGAGCGGCGGAGACCGAAGCGGCGGCCTCGGTGGCGTTCTCCTCCTCCACGCGGTTGATCAGCTCGTACTCGCCTTCGACCAGCGCAAGGTCGCCGGACGGCGTGGAGACCACCGGCGCACCGGACGCAGCATCGACATGCCAGTCGCCGGACTTGGAGGCCTTGATGGCGAACTGCACCTGCTTGCCGAGGCGCGGACCCGCCGCACGGGCATTCACACGCAGCTCGTGAACAATCTTCAGACCGTGGGCGGCGGCATCCTGCAGCGTCGAGAACTCGATGTTCTTGATGTTGAGCTCGGCCTTCAGCAGATCGTCGTACGCCTTGACGGCGCCCACGTTCTCGACCACCACGGTGAGCTTGGAAAGCGGCTGGCGCACGCGGATCTTGGCGGCCTTGCGCAGGGACAGGGTGCCGGAGACGACCTCACGCACCTTCTCCATCGCGTCCACCAGAGCCGGATCGTCGACCAGCACACGGCCGAGTTCGGTGTCTTCACCGGTCTTCTCGTCCACCACGAACGGCCAATCGGCCAGGTGCACGGACTCACCGCCGGTCAGACCACGCCACACGGACTCGGCTTCCATCGGGGCCAGCGGCGCAAGCACGCGCATGAACGCCTCAAGCACGGTGTACAGCGTGTTGAACGCGGAAGCGTCCTCATTCCAGAAACGGTCACGGGTGTTGCGGATATACCAGTTGGTGAGCACGTCGATGAAGTCGGAGACCGCATCGCAGGCGTCGGAGATTGCGAACTCGTTCAGCGACTTCTCGGCGGCCAGCACCAGACGACGGGTACGGGCCAGCAGGTAGCGGTCCATCTCCGGCAGACCGGCGACCTCGTCCGCGCGCAGCTGGCGGGCGTCGAATCCGGCCCCGCCGTTGGCCGCGTTGGCGTACAAGGTGAAGAAGTAGTAGGAGCTCCACACCGGCAACATGACCTGGCGCACGGTGTCGCGGATGCCATCGGCGGTGACGATCAGGTTGCCGCCGCGCAGAATCGGCGAAGACATAAGGAACCAGCGCATGGCGTCGGAACCGTACTTGTCAAACACGCCGTTCACGTCCGGGTAGTTGCGCAAGTGCTTAGACATCTTCTGGCCGTCGGAGCCGAGCACGATGCCGTGGCAGATCACGTTCTTGAACGCCGGGCGGTCGAACAGGGCGGTCGCCATGACGTGCAGCAGGTAGAACCAGCCGCGGGTCTGGCCGATGTATTCCACGATGTAGTCGGCCGGGAAGTGCTGCTCGAACTTCTCCTTGTTCTCGAACGGGTAGTGGAACTGCGCGAACGACATGGAACCGGACTCGAACCAGCAGTCGAGTACATCGGAAATACGGTGCATGTGCGACTTGCCGGTCGGGTCGTCCGGGTTGACGCGGACCAGGTTGTCGATCCACGGACGGTGCATGTTGATGTTGCCGTCCTTGTCGCGCGGGTAGTCACCGAAGTCGGCCTTGAGCTCTTCGAGAGAACCGTAAACGTCCACACGCGGGTACTTCGGATCGTCACTCACCCACACCGGAATCGGGGAACCCCAGAAGCGGTTGCGGGAGATGGACCAGTCGCGCGCGTTGGCGAGCCACTTGCCGAACTGGCCGTCCTTGACGTTGCCCGGGATCCAGTTGATCTGCTGGTTCAATTCCAGCAGACGCGGCTTGATCTTGGTCACGGACACGAACCAGGAGGAGACCGGCTTGTAGATCAGCGGGGTGGCGCAGCGCCAGCAGTGCGGGTAGGAGTGCACGTAGCTCTTCTCCTGGAAGAGGATCGCGCGGCGCTCTTCCGGGATGGAAGCGAGCGGGCCGTCGCCGGCGCGCAGGTTGCGCAGGATCGGCAGGTTGGCGTCGAACACGAAATCGCCCTCGTAGTCGGGGCACTGCGCGGTGAAGCGGCAGCCATCGTCGAGCACGTCGGTGCTCTTGATGCCCTTGGCATTCAGCGTGTTCATATCGTCTTCACCGTAGGGGGCCTGGTGAACCAGACCGGTACCTTCGACGGTGTCGACGTAGTCGGCAGTGAAGATCGTGTAGCCGTTCGGGCCGGGCACATGGCCTTCGGATTCGGCCGTCTCGCCCGCGAAGTACGGGAAGACCGGGTAGTAGCGGCGGCCTTCCAGCTCGGAGCCCTTGAGTTCGCGCACGACCTCGTAGTTCTCGCCGAGTTCCTTCTCGTAGTGCGGCAGCAGGTCCTTGCCGAGGTAGAACTTCTTGCCAGCGAACTTGCCTTCGGTCGGGCGGACCTCGACGTAGTCGATGTCGGCGCCGACCACGATGGCGAAGTTGGTGGGCACGGTCCACGGGGTGGTGGTCCAGAAGACGGCGTAGGCGTCGTCTTCATCGCGCATCTTCACGGCCACGGACACGGTGGTGTCCTGGCGGTCCTGGTACACGTCGGCGTCCATGCGCAGCTCGTGCGCGCTCAGCGGCGTGCGGTCCTTCGGGCAGTACGGCAGCACGCGGTAGCCCTGGTAGGCCAGGCCCTTGTCGTAGAGCTGCTTGAAGGCCCACATCACGGATTCCATGTACGGGATGTTCAGGGTCTTGTAGCCGTGCTCGAAGTCCACCCAACGGGCCTGACGATGCACGTAGTTCTGCCATTCGTTGGTGTACTTCAGCACGGAAGCGCGGCAGGCGTCGTTGAACTTGTCGATGCCCATCTTCTCGATCTGGTCGACCGAGTCGATGCCGAGTTCCTTCTGCGCCTCAAGCTCGGCGGGCAGGCCGTGGGTGTCCCAGCCGAACACGCGGTTGACCTTGCGGCCCTTCATGGTCTGGTAGCGCGGGATCACGTCCTTGGCGTAGCCGGTCAGCAGGTGGCCGTAGTGCGGCAGACCGTTCGCAAAAGGCGGGCCATCGAAGAACACGAATTCGTTCTGGCTGTGGTCGCCGGAAGGGTTGCGTTCAACGGACTTCTGGAAGGTGTCGTCCTTGTCCCAGTAGTCGAGAACGGTCTCCTCCATGTCGGGGAAGCTGGGGTTCGGCGCGACGTGCGCGGTCTCGCCGCCCTCGTTCGCCTTGGGATATACGTTTTCGCTCACCGTAAATCTCCTGTTAGTACTGTGCACTGGTCCTACAGGAGCGTCATTGATGGCGATTGCCGGGCGCCGACGTGTGCCGGCTGGGTTCACGAATGTCACGTACCGAACCGTGGGGCCGATTGCGTCAATCGCCTCGCAGCCGGAACTGACTGTGTTCCGCCCGGAACAGCCCTGTCTGCCGTTCCTGCCTACGAGGACGATGACGGGCGCTGGTATGCGCTCCGCACCGCGGTACCACCTCGCTTATCGCACCGGTTGCGCCGCTCCGAACTGTTGCACTCGGAGCCGCGAGCCTGCGCGACCGCTTGTGTTCGGCTGTCTCGGGCCGATCCCGTCGGTTCTACTGGGCGATTGCCGCCGTTCTTCCGAAGACTCCCCGCTGATAACGGATCACTGCCTCACAACGGTGCATATCCTAACACGCCACGCGGTCAAATCGCCGCCCACGGCCACGGCACCGTCAGGAGCCCGATTTAGATTGGGACCGGCCACCACGGACCGAGAAAGGATTGTCGGACAATGACGTATGATTTCACGTCCATCATGAACAGGCATGGCATGGATTCGATCGCGGTCGACGGACTGGGCACCGACCCGGGATTCGCGCCGGACCCGCCACGCGAGGGTTTCGACGTCATCCCCATGTGGGTGGCGGACATGAACTTCCCGACCGTGCCCACGATCCCGCAGGCCATCATCGAACGGGCGAAGCATCCCGCCTACGGGTACTTCTCCCCCACCGACGACTATTACAGCTCCATCATCGACTGGCAGTCCACGCGCAACGGGGTCACCGGATTGACCCGGGAGGCGATCGGCTACGAGAACGGGGTCCTGGGCGGTGTGATCAGTGCGCTGACCGCGTTCGCCGCCCCCGGCGACGGCGTGCTGCTGCACAGCCCGACCTATATCGGGTTCACCCGGAGCATCGAAAACAACGGCTACCGCATCGTCCACAGTCCGCTCACGCTGGACGAGCGCGGCGTATGGCGCATGGATTACGAGGATATGGACAGGAAGCTCAAGGAGCATCACATCCATGTGGCCGTCTTCTGCAGTCCCCACAATCCTTGCGGGCGCGTATGGGAGCGTTGGGAGATCGAGAAGGCCATGGAGGTGTACCGGGCCAACGACTGCGTGGTGATCTCCGACGAGATTTGGTCCGATTTGACTCTGGGGAACCACCAGCACATCCCCACCCAATCGGTCAGCGAGGACGCACGCAACAGGACCGTGGCGTTCTACGCGCCCAGCAAGACCTTCAATCTCGCCGGACTGGTGGGAAGCTACCACATCATCTACAATCCCACACTCCGGGACCGCATCGTGGCCAAAAGCTCGAAATGCCACTACAACGACATGAACGTGCTTTCCATGCACGCGCTGATCGGCGCCTACCGGCCCGAAGGCCATGAGTGGCTCGACGAACTGAAGGCGGTGCTCACCGGCAACGTCGATTACGCCTACGACTACATCACCAAGCATTTCCAAGGAGTGAGTTTGGCCAAACCGGAAGGCACCTACATGCTGCTGCTCGACTGCGAGCAGTGGTGCGAACGCCACGGCCTGAGCCTGCCCGAGTTGGAGAAACGCGGCTGGGATGTGGGCGTCGCATGGCAGGACGGCAGCATGTTCCAGGCTCCCTACAGCATCCGCGTCAATCTCGCATTGCCCTTGAGCCGCGTCAAGGAGGCCATGCGCCGCCTTGACCAATACGTATTCAACGCGTAAACGGCATGCATCCGCGATTGCGGTGTCCTGGAAAGACGAATGCCGTCAACGAGGTTGGTGCCCGTTGGCGGCATTCGTCATACGTTGGCCGAGCCGGGCGAAACCCAAGTTGCCGTGCGCTATGAGGTGGATGCCGCCAGCGGACGTGTACATCTGGCCGCCCGATATGCCGGTGCCACCGATGCGCCGACGCTGCCGGCATTCGGATTGGAATGGACACTTCCCAAGCAGTACGAGAACCTGCGCTTCTACGGCCTTGGCCCCGAGGAGACCTATCGCGACCGTCTGCACGGTGGCAAGCTCGGCATTTTCGAGCGCACCGCGGCCGAAGACAATGCACCGTATCTGGTGCCGCAGGAGACCGGCAACCATGAAGACGTGCGTTGGGCCGAAGTGCTTGACGCCCAAGGACACGGCATGCGTATCAGCCAGGCCGGCAGCGAACATTTCGCGGCGAGCCTGTTGCCGTACAGCTCGCTCATGCTGGAAGAGGCGACTCACCAGAACGAGTTGCCGCCGGTCCGTCACACGTTCCTGCGCCTGTTGGCCGCGCAAATGGGCGTGGGCGGAGACGATTCATGGGGCGCGCCCGTCCATGAGCAGTACCAGCTGCCCGCCGATCGCGCCTACACGCTCGACGTGAATCTGGAACTGTTCTAACAGCGATAAAGAAGCTCCCTCTGACGAGGGAGCTTCTTTATCGCACAGAGGGAGCTTCTTTATCGTGCTGGTACGAAACTGTCACGCACTACTAGGGTGGTGGAGATGAAGGTGTGGTGGTGCAGCGTGCGCCGACTGGAGATGGCCTCGGCAAGCATCGCAATCGCAGTATCGGCCAGCTCATTCTGATCGATATCGTAACTGGTCAATGTCGGCGAAGTGTACTGGGCGATGGCCTGGTTATTGATACTGATCACACTGGTATCGCGAGGCACCAGCACTCCCGCAGCGGTAAACGCCTGCAGTACGCCGACTGCAATCGTGTCCGCAGCCACGATGAACGCATCCGGCATGTCATCTCGATGATCGTTAGCCGCTTTCTCCCCTAGAGTGCGCCCGGTGTCCACAGTGAACGCGCCTTGCGCGTAAATCAGGCCTTCCGCATCCAGCCCCAAACGCTCGGTCCAATTGCGGAATGCGGTTAATCGGCTGTCTTCCGGGTATTCGTGCAAACCCATCGTGAAGCCAGTACCGCCGATATAGCCGATGCGTCGTTTGCCCGAGGACACCAACATATCCAATGCGTCCAAAATGGTTTGGCTTAAATCCGGTTGTACCGAATCGAACAGGCTGGGCGCAGGATTGATGTCGATGAATACGCCATAGGGCAATACCAGATGGAGCTTCAACAGTCTATCCGAAGAGAGTACGGACGGTCCGATGGAGATGAAGCCGTCGAAATCACCGGCGTCGGCAATCAGATCGTCGATATGGGAAAACGACGTGAGTTCCATGTGCTGGGCTCTGGCATTGTCGCCGAGCACGGACCGTAGTTCATCGAAATAGGCGTCCGCCAGTTCTTCCTCGCGGGTGGAGTTGTCGAGTACGGCCACACGGCGTGGCAATGCGATACGGCGTGATCCGGTAGCGTAGCCAAGCTGCTCGCTGACCTCGATGATGCGACGTCGCGTCTCCTCTTTGACAGACAATGTCGGGTCCCCATTGAGCAGCCGGGATACCGTGGCCTGCGAGAAGCCTGATTTCTGTGCGATTTCCTTCATCGTGACCATAGTTGAGCCTTCCACGCCTCAGTACGTAACAATACGCAGTATTTCAGTAAATAACTTTACTACATAGTGTAACTCACGTCATGCGGGTATGACGCCATATGGTTGCAGCATCGTCGACCCGCAGCGCTGATGAGAACGTGCATGTTTCAGGCCCTCCGATAATTATCGGGCAGGCGGGAATCCCCAGACCGTGGAGTCAATGCGCTGGATTTTCCCGGACTTGTCAAAGACAACGGTGATGTCCGGCGCAGTAAAACTGCCGGTCGAATCCCCGAATCGGTACGGATCACTCCAGTCGATAACGGCATGCATCGTCACGGTCCGAGTTTTCGCGTCATAGGACTCATTCGAGTACTCGATACTGTTATGCGTGGCCGTAGTCCCGCCCAGACCGCCGCCATTGCCTTGATGCATTTGCTGACAATACTTCGTAAAATCCGCGCCGAGAACATTCGACACTGCATAGCGCCTAAATGAACGTGTTAGGTCTGCACCAATTCACGGCCGGCAATACTCCACACTTCTCAGTAATCAATTCGTACCAAACCGCTCACGAATCTGAGCAGCAGTACCATAAGAGGCTTGCGCACCGACCCCAGTCGCGGCGTACGCGGAAACGTACGAGGCCAACTGCGCACTGTCCTCCAACGCATGACCCGAGGCAAGTCCGGCCAGAACCGTGCCCATAAAGGCATCTCCGCACCCGGTAGTGTCGATGGCCGCAACCGCAACTGGCGCAATACGATAGATATCATCACCATCGATGACCACCGACCCATCCCCGCCAAGCGTAATTACCGCCTGATTAAAGCCGAAGTCATGCATCTGCCGCGCCACATCAGACCAGTCCAGTCCATCCCAATCGTCATCGTCAGGCTCGGCGATGTCCAGCAGCTGTGCCATTTCATGTTCATTGACCAGCAGAATGTCCGAAGCCTCGATAAGTTCAGCGGGTAGTTCAGCAACGAATGGCGAATCGTTGAGCAATACCTTGAGCCCGGCATCATGGCAGAGGCGAGCGCATGCCGTGACCGTTTCCATCGGACTCTCCAAACACAGTCCCAGTACATCGGCGGCAACCAATGCGTCAGATGACTGGCGCACATAGTCGACAGACACCTCACCATTGGAACCAGCCGAATATACGATGGTGTTCTCACCATTCGCGTCCACGGTAATTACCGTAGTGCCACTGGGACCTGCAACGGCAGCGATATGCGAAGTATCCACACCAGTATCGCGCAAATGCTCCAGCAGAAAATCCGCATTGGCATCTTCCCCGACTGCACCAAACATCCGCACCTGCGCTCCAATTCGCGCAGCCGCCGATGCCTGATTCGCTGATTTGCCTCCCGGCAACAAGGTCAGCGGGCCACCGTTGACGGTCTCTCCCGGTTCCGGCAACCGCTCAGTAACGACCGTGTAATCAACATTCATTGATCCGACCACGGACACACTGCCGTGCAGGTGGTCGAGCAAGTCAAGACATGATGCTGACATGATGCATTTCCTTTCGGCCTTCTTGTTTCGGCCTGTCTTCTATGTTCTGCGCTTGTTCTACGTTTCAGCAAAATCACGATGGAAACACAATCGCGCGAGTATGCAAATGCCCGGAGTCTGAAGTCAAATCCCGGGCATTACACGTATTCGGGGCCAAATCGTCTGCGCGATTGATATGTTCTGCTGACGACTGACGCCTAGCGGATTGTGATGGTTATATCAGCATCACGCACCCATCGGCAGGAAGATTGCCATGGACAGGATGAACATGACGATTACGCCAGCGATCATCGGCACACTGGTACGGCGCACAATGTCGATTGGGCTCTTCTTGATGGAGCCGGCGACGATCATCACCACAGCGGAGACCGGCGAGACAGCGCGCAGCAGATTGCCAGCGAGACCCATCGGGATGGACACAGCGAGCACATTGATACCAGCAGCAGCGGCCAGCGGAACCATGAGCGGAACCATCGCGAAGAACAGTGCGGTACCGGAACCGGAGAGTAGCACGATGAGCGCAGTGAGGCCGACAAGGATAAGCGGCAGCACGAAGCCCATACCAGAGCCGGACAGGCCGGTCATTGCGTTCTGCAGTTCGGTGATCAGACCAATGGACTTAAGACCAACGACGAACACAGAAGCAGCGACCAACAGTGCCACAATCGGCATTGCGCCACCCATGCCCTTGAAGAAGGACTCGGTGCCAGCGAGGGTTTCCTTGCCCTTGCGAGTGCGGATGAGCTCGCAGATAATGGCGATCACGAAGGAGAGAATGGAAGCGAGTTCAACACTCAGGTCGATCTTTGCGCCGGTGGTGGAAGTGATGGCGAACACGATGAGAAGCATGATGATCGGCAGCAGCGGCAAAATCGCATACACAGTGCGGTAGAGAGCGCTACCTTCAACAGCCTTAACCTCAGCCAGGTCAACATCACCGTCGGTCAAATCCGAGCCAGCGCGCTTGTCCATGAACTTCTGCCAGAAGTAGTGTGCCAGTGCCATGACGAGCAAGGTCGGGATGGAAACGAGCACGTGATAACGGAAGACGTAATCGCTGGCGGTCAGGCCGGAGAACATGTCGGTCTTAGCGAGTTCAGCGGCGATGGCAACATTGTCGGAGCCAAGCGGGGTCGGCATAATCGTTGCAGTAGTGGCAATGACTGCAGCTGCGCTCAGCAGGCTCATACCAGCTTGGCGAAGCACCGGGTACAGCGTTGCCATAAGGATGATAGCCAGGTTGGAAGCACTCGGAATGACCAGAGACAACAGGTTGCCCAACAAGAAGGTAATCGGCACGAGTATATACGGGGACTTGATGTGCGCAATCGGCTTGGCGAGCACACTTACCGTGACTTCATTGGCTCCGATATGGGACATGTAGCCGGTGTAGCCACCAAGGATGAGGATGATGAAGCCAGCAGAAGTGAGCGTGCTCACGAACTGATCGCCTACAACCTTGAACGGATCAAGCCAAGTGACACCACTGGAAACGAAGTCGGTGAATGAGATGTCCTTGCCCATCAGCAATGCGATGTACATCAGCACAATGCCGATGAGGAACAGGGAAATCTTGATGTCCATTTTCTTCACGAGCATAAAGCCCACAATGCCAACCGCGGCAATTGCCACGAGGTACATAATCACCAGTTCCATCGGTCTGGTCCTTTCTTTGTTCTCTTATTCTCTGTTGTTGAATTCACGAATATTGATGCGCTCAGGGGCGCCGGTGTTAGCGGCGTCGAAGAGACAAGGGACTATGCACAATGGGCGATGCCGTCCATGAACCAGTCGCAGAATCGATCTGCGTGAACGCCGGTGGTGACGGTGGCATTCGGTTCGCGCTTAAGGTAGCCCTTAAGATCAACGACCGTACACCCTGCAGTGAGTTCGCCAGCGATTTCTACGTCCACAAATGCCTTAGTCATGTCGAATAGGTCAGGCTCCAGCAAGCATGCGACTGCGCAAGCGTCATACATTTTGAGACCGGTGCCGAAGCTGCGCTTGCGGTAGCGCTGGAACAGGTCATGAGCCATCAGACCGACCTTGCCCATATCCTTAAGCTGAGCGGTTTTCTCCGGCGGAATCACAGTTCCCAAGCCGGCGTCCAGTGTGGCCATAGTAATGTCAAGACCAGAAGTGAGCACAATCTTGGCGGCTTCAGGGTCAACGAAAATATTGAATTCGGCCATAACACCCTTGTTGCCGCGAGTGACCGAACCACCCATGAGCACAATGCGCTCAATACGCGACTTGACTTCCGGAAAAGTTTTTAGCAACAGTGCGATGTTGGTCAGCGGACCGATTGGCATGACGGTGACGGGTTCAGCAGAAGCCATGATCTCGTCGCGCATTGCTTCGACAGCATGCTTATCCAGCAGAAGTTCAGTTTTGGGCTCAGGGAAATCGAATCCCTCCATACCGGTTTTACCGTGGATATCGCTTGCATCATCAAGCTGACGGATCAGCGGTTCAGCAGCGCCACGAGCGACCGGTACATCCTTACCGTAGTAGGCCATCAGCTTGAGCGCGTTCGTCGTTGTCGCTTCAATGCTGACATTGCCAGCAACCGTAGTAATCAGCCGCACGTCGAAGCGCGGGTTGAACACTGCCAGTGCGATGGCGACGGCGTCATCGATGCCGGGGTCAGTGTCGATAATCAGAGGGATCTGCTTCATTGCTTGTTCGGTTCCTTTCGTGGTGTGTTGATATACGTGTTATGCGTAGTGCTCGGCGAGCCGATTACTTGATTCCGCTTGTGGCGGTGGATTCAGCTGCGCTGAGCGGAACGGGATCAACGAATTGGACTAATCCGCTGCCATAACCCGGTGCCGGCCGGCGCAGGAACCCATGCTCTTCGTAGAACGATTCCTTGCCAGGTGTTGCCATCAGGCCAATGTACGCATGGTTGCAGCAGTGTTCTCGAATGCGTGTGATAAGTGCGCGCAGCACCGCCGTACCGACTCCACCCCCTTGGTATTGCGGTAATACCACGAGATCTTTGATGAAGAATGCGATACGTCCATCGCCGACCACACGACCAATTCCGGCCACCTGACCATCAACGTAGGCAACCACGGAATACAGCCCACCATCCAGCGCCATACGCGCGTCTTCGCGGTCGTAATGGTAGAAACCCACAGCGTCGCGAACGCTGACGTACAGTTCGGCTGTCAGCGCGTCTTGCTGAATCGATATGCACATTGCCCGCTCACCTCCTCTGTGAGTTTCCTCCAAACCGATCATCGTTGATCATCGCCATTGATAAAACGTTTAATCAACTAATGAAAATTATGATATAACCTTTTACCAATGCTGTCAACGATGTCGGCACGTCAGCACTGTTCAGCGCATAAACCCAGCCTTCATGCACCTGATAAACGCTGCAATATCAGGGCACACGCCACATAGGAGCCCCAACCGAATCACGCAGTACAAACGATGACGGGACATAGCGCGATTCACCACGACTGCAATCATTATTTATAATCATGTCGAGCAACATATCCACGCCCTGGCGACCCATATCCTCAGCTTGCTGCGAAATAATCGCGACTTGCGGAGTCAGCAGACGGAATACGGCAATGTCATCGAATGAAATCACTGACATTTCACTACCAATATCAATGCCGCGGTCATGCAGCAAACCAATCATCGTGATCATGTCAGGCGAGTAAGCGCAAATAATCGCCGTAACATCTGCTCTTACAAGTTCATTTAGTCCTGCTTCGCGCGAAACATATGTAGAATCACAGTCGACAACCGCCGCAGTTCCCTCCCCCAACTGCGTCACCTGTGCCACAGCAGAACGGAATGCCGCTTCACGCTCATTTATATTGGACGAGCCCAGTGACGAGTGTGACACAAATCCAATGTGACGATGCCCTAAGCGCACAAGTTCGGCAACCGCCTCGCAAACACCTGGGTATGGGTCGGACACTACGAATGGCACCGAATTTACTCCCGATACCAAACGATCCACGAACACCAGTGGTAGCTCGCGCGCGATAAGCGACTGCATACCAGGCGAATTGACACCTTGCGGCACCACGATTGCCCCGTCAATACGTTGCCCAAGCAGATTGTCAATAAACGCATCCTGGCGTTCCACTGTTTCTGCTGAAGTACCAATCAGCGTGGAATAGCCCTGGGCATACAACTCGTCTTCCATTGACGAGACTAAATCAGCGAAATACGGATTGCGCAAATCAGGAACCAGCAGGCCAACAGTCTTAGTATCCGACGAGCGCATGGAACGAGCACGTTGATCGGGCACATACCCCATTTCCTCAACAGTTTTCAGCACCAACTGTCGCGTATCACTAGAAAAGCGGCCTTTATTGTGAAGTATCTGGGAAACAGCAGCAGCCGATACACCGGCACGTTGAGCAACATCCTTCAACGTCACGAACGCCATAGTCCCCTCCTTGCGGCCGATACATCGTCAAAGCAACAATTCAAATGTACCCTTTTCACCGCCAATATTCGCAATCCTGCGCCAACACACGGCTCTCAACATAGAAAACCGCACCCCAACCACCGGATGAGAATTGCTTCAACCCGATAATCGAGGTGCGGTTTTTGCAGGCGTACCGGCTACTCCAGTTCCACTGCACCGGTGTACAGCTGGTAGTACTCGCCCTTTTGCGCGATCAGCTCGTCATGCGAACCACGCTCGATGATGTTGCCGTGGTCGAGCACCATGATCACATCGGAATTGCGCACGGTGGACAGGCGGTGGGCGATGACGAAGACCGTACGGCCCTTCATCAGGTTATCCATACCAGCTTGCACAACCTCTTCAGTACGCGTATCAATCGAGGACGTGGCCTCGTCAAGGATCAGCGCAGGCGGATCGGCCACCGCCGCGCGAGCGATGGAGATCAGCTGGCGCTGGCCCTGGGACAGGCCGGAACCGTCGCCTTCGAGCACCGTGTTGTATCCCCCGGGCAGCATGCGGATGAAGCTGTCCGCATTGACCAGACGCGCGGCCTCGATGCATTCCTCATCGGTGGCGTTCAGGCGGCCGTAACGGATGTTGTCCATCACGGTGCCGGTGAACAGGTTCACGTCCTGCAGCACGATGCCCAAAGACCTGCGCAGGTCAGGCTTCTTGATGCCGGCCACGGAGATACCATCATACAGAATCTGGCCTTCCTGAATGTCGTAGAACCGGTTGATGAGGTTGGTCACGGTGGTCTTGCCGGCACCGGTGGCGCCGACGAGCGCGATCTTCTGGCCGGGCTTGGCGAACCAGGTGATGTCGTGCAGCACCGGCTTGTCCGGGTTGTAGCCGAAAGTCACGTTGGTGAAACGCACGTCGCCGCGCAGCAGCGTATAACGCCCATCAGGCGAGGTGATCGCCTGCTCCTTGGCCTTCATCGCCACCTCGCAGGCGGAACCGCGCAGCTTTTCGGCGGCCTTCAGAGACCTCGTACCGTCGTCGCCGACCTCGCGCTTCCATGCCCAGTGGCCGGTCTCGTGGTCGACTTCGGTCATGGTGCGGCCATCCTCGCCAAGTTCCACGTTCACGAGCGTCACGGTGCCCTTGTCTTCCTCGATGGGCTCATCCATCAGCTTGAAGATACGGGAGGCACCGGCGAGCGCCATCATCACCATGGTCAGCTGCTGAGAGACCTGACCGATCGGGTTGATGAACGAGCGGGACAGGGTCAGCAGGGAGACGAGCGTGCCGAGGGTGAGCGGCTTGACGCCGGTCAGACCGATGTCGTTGACGCCGGCCAGCGAGACGGCGGCGCCGACGATGGCAAGCAGGATGTAGAGCAGGTAGCCCATGTTGCCGACGACCGGCATGGTGACGTTGCCCCAGGTGTTCGCTTCGGCGGACGCCTCGAAGAGTTCCTCGTTCTTCTCGTCGAAGGTCTTCTGGGTGGCGTCTTCATGGTTGAAGACCTTGATGACCTTCTGGCCGTTGACGGATTCCTCCACGAAGGCGTTCACGTCGCCGATCCACTGCTGCTGCTTGACAAAGTAGCGGCCGGAGCGGCTCACGATCTTGCGCACGATGAAGTAGAGCAGAACGGTGAACACGATTACGAACGCGGTGAATGGAATGGACAGCCACAGCATGGACAGCAGCGCCGCGACCGCGGAGATAATCGAGGAGAACATCTGCGGGAACGACTGCGAGATGGCCTGGCGCAGCGTATCGGTGTCGTTGGTGTAGTGGCTCATGATGTCGCCGTGCTCGTGGCTGTCGAAGTAGCGGATCGGCAGCTTCTGCTGGTGGGCGAACATGTCGTCACGAATCTTCTTGAGCGTGCCCTGCTCGACGGTGACGATCAGCCACTGCCACAGCCAGGACGCCACGATGCCGGCCACATACAGGCCCGCCATCAGGCTGATGGCCCGCAGCAGCGGGGCCCAGTCGGAGTTCGACTCCCCCACCATCGGCAGGATGTACGTGTCGATGAGCGACTGGAGGAACAGCGCGGAACCGGCCTGCGCGGCGGCACCGACCAAGATGCACACCACGATGGCGATGACACGCCACTTGTACTGGAAGATGTAGCTGAAGATGCGCTTGATGGTGCCAGGCTCGGCTTTGCCCATGGCGGGCTTGCGGTTCTTGAAACTCTGGTCGCTGCTCATCGTGCTTCTCCTTCCTTGGTATCGGCTGCATTGGCATCAGCTGCGCTGGTATCGGCCGTGGGCATGGTCACTGTCACCGTCACGGTTTCGGACGGCTCAGCGGTAGATGACTCAGCAGCCTGTTCGGCAGCGGCCAGTTCTTCGGGCTGGGCCTGGTTCTTGGTCTGGGATTCGTAGATGGAACGGTATTCATCGCAGGTGGCGAGCAGTTCGTCGTGTGTGCCGGACGCCATGATGCGGCCGGAATCCATCACCAGAATCATGTCGGATTCCTGCACGGAGGCCACGCGCTGGGCGATGATGATCTTCGTGGTGTCCGGAATCTCGTTGTGGAACGCGGAACGGATCAGCTTGTCCGTCTTGGTATCGACGGCGCTGGTCGAATCGTCGAGAATCAGAATCTTCGGCTTCTTCAGCAGCGCACGGGCGATGCACAGGCGCTGGCGCTGTCCGCCGGACACATTGGTACCGCCCTGCTCGATGTACGTGTCGTACTTATCGGGGAATTCCTGAACGAATCCATCGGCCTGCGCGAGCTGCGCAGCATGGCGAATCTCTTCATCGGTGGCGTTCGGGTTGCCCCACCTGAGGTTTTCGGCAATAGTGCCGGAGAACAGCACGTTCTTCTGCAACACCATGGCCACCTGATCGCGCAGCGCCTCGAGATCGTAGTCGCGTACATCCACGCCGCCGACCTTCAGCGAACCGGAGCTCACGTCGTACAGTCGCGGCACGAGCTGTACCAGAGACGACTTTGCCGAACCAGTACCGCCGACAATGCCGACGGTCATGCCGGAGCGGATCTTCAGGTTGATGTCGTCGAGCACGGGCTTTTCGGAACTGTCGGAGTAGCGGAAGGTGACATGGTCGAATTCGATGGAGCCGTCGGCCATGTCAGTCACCGGCTGTGCCGGGTTCTGCACCGTGCTTTCCTCCTGCAGCACCTGGCAGATACGCTCGGCAGAAGCCTGAGAAATAATCACCATGACGAAGATCATGGACAGCATCATCATGGCCATAAGGATCTGCATGGCGTAGGTGACCAGTGCGGTCAGGTCGCCGGTGGTCAGGCCCACGGCGGGGTTGTTGCCGGAGGCGACGATCTGCTGCGCGCCCATCCATGCGATGAGGATCATCGAACCGTAGATGCAGATCATCATCAGCGGGCTGTTGAAGCTCATGATGCGCTCAGCCTTGGTGAAGTCCTTGAAGATGCGCTGGGAGATGCGGCCGAACTTGGAGACCTCGAAGGATTCGCGGTTATAGGACTTGACCACGCGGATGCCCTGCAGGTTCTCGTCGACCACGTTGTTCAACGCATCGTAGGTGTGAAACACGCGCTCGAACACCGGATGCACGAGCACGGCCAGACCGCACAGGCCGATGGCCAGAATCGGGATGCAGGCCAGGAACACCATGGAAATCGACGGGGAGATACGGAACGAGAACAGCCAGGATACGACCACCATAATCGGGGCACGCACGCCCAGACGAATGATCATCATGTAGGCGTTCTGCAGGTTCGTCACGTCGGTGGTCAGTCGGGTCACGATCGAACCGGTGGAGAACCGGTCAATATTGGTGAAGCTGAAGCCCTGCACCTTCTCGAACTGGTCCTTGCGCAGGTTCTTGGCGAAGCCCGCGCCGGCCACGGCCGCGTACTTTCCGGACAGGAAGCCGGCACCCAGCGAAACCATCGAGCACACCAGCAGAATCACGCCGAACTTGACGGTGGCCGGCATGCTGCCACCGGTGATACCCTCATCGATCAGCGAAGCCATGATGGTCGGGATCAGGATCTCCAGGATGCCTTCGACCGTCACGAACACCGGAGCCAGGATGCTGGCTTTCTTGTATTCACGAATCGACTGGCCCAACGTGCGCAGTACATGTTTGGGCTTGTCCGGTTCGACGGCTTTGCGCGCCTGCGCGATTGCCTCTGCGGTATCGCTCATTCGTTCTCCTCCTTCGTGTTAGCAACCTCTGCTCCGTCTTGATCGGGAGCCATCACCACAGGTGACTGAGGGAGTGTTTGATGTTCAAATTCGCGTTGTGCGCGCTCGATGTTCGCACGCATGCGTGCGACGTAGTCGCGCAGAGCGGCCTTCTCTCCATCGGAGAAGCCGCCGACCAGCAACCGTTCGACCCGATCGCCGTTCGCCTTGAGATCGGCGACGATCGCGTCCGCCTTGTCGGTCAGGACGATGCGCTTGCAGCGCGCGTCATGCTCCACCGATTCACGGGCGATCAGGCCCTTCTTCTCCATCAGGGCCAGCACACGCGAGGCGGTGGACCGGGTGATGCAGAATTTCTGTTCGATGGTGTGCTGGTATATCTCACGGCCGCGGTTACGCGCCAAGAACATGATGATATGCGCGTTGCCGCCGGTGGTTTCCCTGGCGGTTTGCGGCATGCTCTCGCCCAAATAGCGGTCGACGGCTTTGGTTACCGCGCGCATTTCGATGCTGAGAATATGCTGATCCATTGTCCTCCGTACCATGCGGGGGCCGTGTGCGTTTGTACCTTCACCCCACATTGTTGTATACGCAACAATTCATGATAAAGAGACCTATATACAACAGTTGCACATACAACAATCGGCGTGTTGTAGTATCTCCAAACAACTGTTGAGCCTAAACAAAGCTGGCTCCCCTCAGGAGAGGGAAGCCAGCTGTATTACGCCGTGCGATTGCCTCGCTTCAGCCCTTACTTCGCGAGCTTGGCGTACTCGTCAACCATGAACTGGGCGATCTTCTTGCCGCCTTCGCCCAGCAGGGTGGGCAGCGAGTTGATCGGCATGGGGTTGAGGAACATGCGCATCATGGCGTTGTCGGGCAGCTTCGTCAGCTCGCCGGCCTCGCCGGCGGCGGCCACGGCGGCCACGATCTTGGCGCCGAACGGATCGGCCTCCCACTCGCCGTAGGTGGACCATTCGGTGAGCGGCTGGGTCTTGCCGTCGCCATCGAGGGCCACGGCAACGGTGTCGGCAATGTCGCGGGAGCTCACGCCCACTTCGATGGCATATTCGCCGGCCTCCACGTGCCAGTCGTTGTATTTTTCGGACCAGTAGGCGAACGCGCGCTCGTCGAGGTCGATGGTCACGGTCTTGGATTCGCCGGCCTTGAGGAACACCTTGGTGAAGCCCTTGAGCTCGTGCTTCGGGCGGGCCACGTCGGCCTTGCCCGGAGCCACGTACACCTGCACGGTTTCGGCGGCATCCACATCGGAGGTGTTGGTCACGGTGGCGGTCACGGTGGCGGTGTTCGCGCCGGTCTTGGCGGCGGCGACGTCAGCGATCTCGAACGTGGCATAGCTCAGGCCGTAGCCGAACGGGTAGTCCACAACCTTGCCGTAGGTGTCGTAGTAGCGGTAGCCGACGAACACGCCCTCGCCGTAGTCGACGTGGCCTTCCTCGCCCGGCCAGTTCAGCATGCTCGGGTCATCGTTGATGCCCAGCGGAATCGACTGGGCGAGCTTGCCGGACGGGCTGACCTGGCCGAAGATCACATCGGCGAGCGCCGGGCCACCGGACTGGCCGAGCAGCCAGGATTCGAGGATGCCCTTGGCGTTCTTGGCCCACGGGGCCACGGAGACCACGGAGCCGTTGGACAGCACGACCACGACGTTCTGGTTCGCGGCGGCGACCTGTTCGAGCAGGGTGATCTGCTTGGCGGGCATGTCGAGGGTGTCGCGGTCGAAGCCTTCGATTCAAAGCATCCGGCGCACGACTATTTCGCGGACCGCGAGCGCCGCAGCGTGACGAACGCGCTCAACATCAACTGGTCAGTACCCGACGGCGCGAACGTGGAGCACGTGCTTCAGGCGGGCCTGTCGATGATGGACGGCATTCAGCTGCGCTGGCTGCGCTCTCCCGGTCGCGATCTCAACGCCATGTGGGTCGACTGCGAGGATGTGCTGTTCCCCTCCCCCTTATGGGACGGATACCGCTGACCCTTCCGTAAATCGCGCGTCTCGCACATCACCTCCGCCACCGCGTCATCAATCACCGTCATCCCGAACCATCACCCCATCCATCCCGCATGCCAGACATGCCGCAGATCCCAAGGGTCGAGGCGCGTGTCGTCCATCACGGCGGCGTCCCCGTCACCCATACCGGGCGCGGGAGGCGCGAGACGGTCAAACTCGCCGCGACCGCCGCGCAGTCGATAGCTCCAGTAGACCTGACCGGCGGAGACGTTCCACGCGTCGAGCTGCATGGCGGCGACGCGGAGGTAGACGGCGCGGCGGCGCGCGGCGGGCGACGGGACGCCGTCCCCGGCGTCGCCCGCGCGCGAACCGACGTCACCGGATGCGCCGTCTCCAACATCCGCACCGCCGTCACCGAACGCACCATATCCGTCGAACGCACCACCAGACGCATCAACGGACGCGACCTCACCTTGCGCCCCGCACTCCCCCATGCGCGCCGCAAGCCCGTTCGCCACGCACCACTCCCCCACCATGACCGGCGTAAAGCGCGCGGCACGGCGGATGCGGCGCGCGCCCCACGCCGCGAACAGCCGGTACCAGCGCATAAGCCATGCGTCCGGCAGTATGCGGAACAGCACCTCGGGCCGTTCCGACATGACGAGATACGCGTGCGTGTCGATGATGACGCCGCGCATGCCCTCACGTACGAACCAGCCGCGCCAGCGGTTCAGGCGGAATCCGTCATGGAACACGATGACCGGCCCGTCGCCCAGCACCGGGCGCAGCCATCGGTATGCCGCCCGATAGAACCGTTTGAGGAAGCGCATCGGAACGTGGCCGCTCCCCCGCGCCTCCCCCGGATCCTTCGCCCGGGAGCTCGACGGCGACATGAGATAAGTGAGACGGTCGACCGGCTCGTTGAGCACTTCGATGCCGTACAACGCAGGGCGGTCGCGGTAACGTCGCGCGAGACGCTCGAGCACGTCCAGTGCGAACGCAACCTGCCGCGGCGTCGTATGCCAGCGGACCACGCCGGTCAGGCCGCCATTGTCGAACCCGTTCTGCGACCCGGGCACGGTGTGCAGGTCGATGAGCACCTTAAGCCCGGCCCTCTCCGCCCAGTCGAACGCACGGTCGAGGTATTCGACGCATCCGGGATGCCCGGGCACGTCACCGAAGATGAAAAACGGCACGGGGATGCGCACAAGGTTCAGCCCGTGCGCGGAGATGGCGCGGAAGTCGTCCTCGGTGATGTACGTGTCGCGGTGACGGCGCAGCAGGCGCTCCAGTTCGGCCGGGTCCGTGGACCGGTGCAGCCAGATCTCGTCCTCCTCGCCGCTCGCACGGAACAGGCCGGGCGTCATCCACCGTTCCAATACCAGCCAGCCGCCGAGGTTCACTCCGTTGATTCGCCCATCGTCTTCCGGCATGGCCCTCTCATCAGTATTCCGCATCATTGCTCCGTTCCGCACAAACGACACCGCCCGCTCCAGCATACGACCGGAGCGGGCGGAAACATATGAGGCCCACACGAAACCGATTCACACGGGACCGGCTCACGCGAGAGCATCTCACGCAGAGCAGATTCACGCGACGGTGAAGGTGGTGCGCTTGAGGTCGTCGCGGCGCGACGAGTGGCCGATGAGCAGCTCGAACTCGCCGGGTTCGACGATGCGGTTCGCATCGGCGTCGGCGATGGTGCAGTCGCAGACCGGAATGTCGAACACGACGGTCGCGGTCTCGCCCGGTTCGAGCGTGACGCGGCGGAACGCCTTGAGTTCGCGGTCGGCCCAGCTGTATGAGGTGACGACGTCGCCCACGTACGCCTGCACGACCTCGGTGCCCGCGCGGCGCCCCGTGTTGGTGAGGGCGATCTCGGCGTGCACGGTGTCGGTCTGCGCGAACGTGCCGTCCGCGTTCGAGGCCCCGCCGACGATCGTCGGCTCACCGTACGCGAACGTCGTGTAGCCTTCGCCCTCGCCGAACGCGAACGCCGGGTCCTGCGTAAGGTCGGCGTAGCGGTTGCCGTGCTGGCCGCGGATCTGGTTGTAGTAGACCGGCAGCTGGCCCGCGTGGCACGGGAAGGTGATCGGGAGCCTGCCGGACGGGTTCACCTCGCCGAGGATGATCTCGGCGATGGCCTGTCCGCCCTCCATGCCCGGGTTCGGCGCCCACAGGATGGATCCGGCGCCGGACTTCGGATCGTTGCAACGGCCGGCGAGCACGCCGGAATCGCCCACGATGGAACGCGGCAGCACCTGTGGCTTGGAGCTCACCAGCACGGTGACCATCGGCTTGCCGGTCTCGCGGGAGACGTCGGCGAGTGCGTCGAGCAGCGCGTTCTGGCCGCCGAGCAGTTCAAGCGTGGCGGTGGAACAGGTCTCGCCGACCAGCTGCACCACATCGCCCACGACGGCGACGATGAGGTCGGCCTCGCGCGCGGCGGCGACGGCCTCGTCGAGCAGGGCCCGGTCAACGGGCGCGCTCACTCCGATCTTCGGGCGCGGCTGGCCGTCCGGGTAGAACTCACCCTCCGGGTCGGGCACGAGGTCGATGACGTTGGCACCGCGGGCGTAGGTAACCTCGCATCCGTCGCCGGCGAGCGCACGGAAGCCGTCGAGCACGGTGGTGATCATGCCGCGCGGATGACCGTCGGGCATCCAGCCGACTTGGCCGGAGCTGCCGGCCCAGTCGCCGAGCTGGTTCTGGGCGTCGTCGGCGAGCGGGCCGACCACGGCGATGCGCTTGCGCGCGGGCGCGTCACCGGAGCCGGGGATCGCTTCGGCCGGCGCCGCGTCGAACGGCAGTCCGCCGTCGTTGCGCAGCAGGGCAACGGCCTCGCGAGCGAGCTCGAGGTTCACGCGGCGGTGATCCTCGGAGCCGATGACGGCCTTGATGCGCTTCTCGTCCGGCAGACGCGGGTCCTCGAACAGGCCGAGGCGGAACTTGAGCGCAAGGATGCGCGCGACAGCCTCGTCGATGAGCGACTCGTCGAGCAGACCGGTGTGCACGGCCTCGATGGCGCCGTCGTAGAACCCCGGCGTGGTCATGACCAGATCGTTGCCGGCCTTGACCGCGTCGGCGGCGGCGTGCACGTAGTCGGGCTTGACCTTCTGCTCCCATACGGAACGGCCCACGTTGTCCCAGTCGGTGATGAGGGTGCCGTTGTACTTCCATGCGCCGCGCAGCTTGTCGGTGAGCAGCCACTTGTTGAACGTGACCGGTACGCCTTCGATGGACTCGTAGCCGAGCATGAACGTGCCGCAGCCCTCCTTGGCGATGCGTTCGAACGGCGGCAGGAACCAGGATTCAAGCTTGCGGTGGCTCAGGTCCGCTTCGGAGGCGTCACGGCCGCCCTGGGTCTCGGAGTATCCGGCGAAGTGCTTGGCGCAGGCGAGGATCGCGTCCTTCGGCAGCGTCTCGCCGGCCTGGGCACCGCCCTGATAGCCCTTGACCATGGCGGAGGCCATCTCACCGATGAGCATGGGGTCCTCGCCGAAGGTCTCGTCCACGCGACCCCAGCGGGTGTCGCGCGCGATGCACAGCACCGGGGAGAACGTCCAGTGCACGCCGGTCGAGGAGACTTCTTCGGCGGTGGCACGGCCGGCCGCTTCGACGGCCTTCGGGTCCCAGCTCAACGCCATGCCGAGCTGGGAGGGGAAGATCGTGGCGCCGGGCCAGAAGGAGTAGCCGTGGATGCAGTCGTCGCCGATGACGAGTGGGATGCCGAGACGGGTCTTGGTGTTCACGGTTTCGACGGCGCGCGGCAGGTCCTCGGGGCTGGTGTGCAGGATGGAGCCGACGTGCTTGTTCACGATGAGCTCGTCGAGGTCGCCACCGCGGGCGTCGAGCTGCATCATCTGGCCGACCTTCTCTTCGAGGGTCATGCGGGAGAGCAGGTCGGCGATGCGCTCGGAGGCGGGCAGGTCGGGGTTCTTGTAGGGCAGCGTTTCGACTGTGGTTTCCGGTGTGGTCGCGGTCATGGTTGTGTTCGCCTTTCTGGGTTCCGTGCGGTCACTCGATGACGAAGGTGTTGAAGGAGCGCGGGGCGAGCGTGGCCTTGAAGCCACGGGAGGCGTCGGCCGGGTCGGCGAACTCGAACGGGCGTTCGTCCTCCAGCGCGTTCTGGGTCACGACCACGATGGTGCCGTCCGGGTTGCGGAAGGCGATGGCCATGGAGTTGAAGTGGCTGGTGGTGCCGAGCACCTTCGCGCCGGGGCGCACGTACTTGGAGAAGTGGCGCATCACGTAGTATTCGGGGTTGTGGCGCACCTCGTGCGTGTCGGCGGTGATGGTGAACAGGGAGTTCTGGCGCGACCCCGGCCAGCCGACCACCGACCGGGGTTTTCGTAATCCTAGACCAAACACACCCGGCACCTGGCAGGCCGCGGCCGGTACGACAAGGGCCAGAACGCCCGCCAGGACGCTCCGGCCCGAATCACGGCCGGCATGGAACCCGGTCAGCGCTGGAACACGTCGGGGTGCTTCGGATCTCCGGGAATATCGTCGAGCAGGCCCTCGAGGCCGAGGAACTCACGCCAGAAGTCGAGCGGCTGGCCATACGGGTTGGATTCGCGGCCGTGCGCCTGGATGTTCGCCTTGGCTTCGAACACGTCTTCCTCGGTGAGCCCGTCGAAGTAGCTTTCGAGACGGATGCGGTTGGACGGCACGTAGTACAGGGACGCGATGATCTCGGTGAGCCGTTCGACGCGTTCGATCGGCAGCGAATCCCAGTGGCGGAACTCGATGAAGTTCTTGAGACGCACGTCGTTGAAATGCGTGGAGATGATGTGGTTGATTTCGTACGCGTTGAGCTCGCGGTCCGGGTAGACCTCGCCAGCGTTCTCACGGAAGGCGGCGCGATGCAGCTCCTTGCGGCTCAGCCCCGATTCCACCGCTTCGGGCGTGTGCGTCAGGTCGGCGAACATCAGCGGCGTGGACAGCACGTCACGCGCGTAGTCCTCCCAGCCGAAACGCTGGTCGAACAGGCCGGGGGTCACGTTGGTGCGCTGGAAGTCGAGGTAGTCCCACATGCGCTGGCGCAGCAGCGGATACGGGTTGAGACGGCCCTCGAAGTAGGGGGTGTTGCGGAAGAACCATGCGAGAATCGGCCCGATGGCGGTGCCGACGCGCATCTTATCGATCGAATCCTTCTCGTCGACATAGTCGATGCTCACCTGGGTGGAGGCGGAGCAGCGCATCATGCACGGACCGAACTGGCCGACGCGGCCAAGGAAGTCGGTCATCGCGTCATAGCGGCCTTTCGGATTGACCGGCACGTCGACGAAACTCGACTTCGGCTGGTATCCGTAGTTGACGAAACGGAAGCCCAGCTCCTCGAGGATCGGGTCCGCCTCACACCGGAAGTCGGCGTACAGGCCGTTGAGGTCGCCCGGCTCATGAAGCACGCCGATGGAAGCCTCCACCTGGCCGCCCGGTTCGAGCGACACCGCAACGCCTTCGCGCGCGAGTCCGACCAGATGGCCGTTCTCCCAGTATTCCTTGCTTTCGTCATAATACGGAGCGAGCCGTTTGAGGAACGCTTCGATGCCGTTCGGCTCGTAGTAGCTTACGGCCGTGTCGTCGGCGTCATGCACCGGCAGATGCTCAATCTCGACACCTAAACCACCGGTGCCGCGCTTGGAGCGCCCCGCCTCGAAGAACTTCAGAAGGCTCTCGACATGCTTCGGGTTCGGCTCGGCGAGCAGGTGCGCATAGCTGATTCTGGGAGTGACCATGAACGGTATCGTAGGCGAGTCGCGCGACGCGCGTCGCCGCGCGCCCGCGAATCGGCTATATCTTTTTCCGATAACCGGCACGTCGCCGGACATCCGCCATATCACGCCGCAACGCCGCACCGCGCCGTCGCACCACACCGCGCCGCCACGCCCCATCACCGCACGCCACGCCTCCGCAACGCCGCGCCACACCGTACGGCTTTGCCGTTATGCGCGATGTCGGATACACTCATTGATTTGTAAACCTTGTTTACAGAAACGTCCGGCAGAGAGGCCGGACCACACCATCAACCCACCATCAACCCACGGCGAACAGCCGGAATAAAAGAAAAACAACAGAAAACAACAGAACACGGAAAACAGCAACAACCCATACAAAACACCGGCAACCATAAGCACGTCGGAAGCACACCGGAACGCACACCGAAGCGCACCGGCGACCGCTCCGGTTCCACACCGAAACCACGCCGAAGGCCATACCGGAAACGGACCGAGGACATATCGGACACGCCCGGCACCCCACCGGCACGCCGGTGCGCCACAATCGAAAGGAAGGAAAGCGGCATGACATCCCGTCAGGGCAGACAAGCCATAGCCGCGACGGCCGCAATGGGCGTGGCCGTCGCGCTGGCGTTGCCGACCGCTGCGTTCGCGCAGTCAGCAACGCAAGGAAAGGAGACCGCTACGACCACGTCATCAGGCACCACCTACTACGTGTCGTCGGCACACGGCGACGACGCCAACGCGGGCACCAGCGAAAACGCGCCCTGGAAGTCCCTGACCAAGGTCAACGACATCGCCTCGGACCTCGGTCCGGGCGATTCGGTGCTGCTGGAATACGGCTCCGAATTCAACGACCAGTACCTGCACATCAAGGACACCGCCGGCAACGCCGACGCGCCGATCACGATCTCCGCCTACGGCGACGCCGACGAAGGCAAGCCGGTCATCGCGTCGAACGGCGTCAAAGGCAGCCAGTGGGAGCAGGACTACCGTGCCAACGTCGGCAACCACAAGAACAAGGGCACCGTCTCAACCACGCTGCTACTCAAGGACGTGTCGTACATCACCGTCTCCAACCTGGAGATCACCAACGACGACGCGGACGTCTACGATCCGATCGACACGTGGAAGTGGACCGACACCCCTGATTCCGACGGCACAAAACTCGACCGCAGCGCCTCGCGCATGGACCGCACCGGCGTGGCCGGCATCGCCGAGAACGGCGCGACGATGAGCAACGTGACGCTCGACAACCTTTACATCCACGACGTGGACGGCAACATCTACAACAAGCACATGGCCAACGGCGGCATCTACTTCATGGCCCACTACCCCATGGAGAACACGAGCGCCGAAACCGACGTCTGGCTCAGGGAGCACGTCTCACGCTTCGACCACGTCACCATCAGAAACAGCACCGTCAAGGACGTGGATCGTTGGGGCATCGCCGTCGGCTACACCGCCTACCTCAACTACATCGACGCGAACTACGGCGACGGCTCCATCGACGACGCCCTCATCGCGAAGTACGGTTCCACCAACGTGCGCATCGAGAACAACTACGTCAAGGGCGCCGGCGGCGACGCCATCACCCTGATGTACTGCGACCGCCCGGTCATCGAACACAATGTGGGCGACAGCGTCTCGAAGCACATCAACACGCAGGACTACACGCAGCCCGGCTCCTACGGCGGACGCGTGGCGGCCGGCATCTGGCCGTGGCGTTGCAAGGATCCAGTGTTCCAGTACAACGAGATGTACAACAACCTCAACGCCGAGCACGGCAACGGCGACGGCCAGGCGTGGGACGCCGACTACGGCGACGGCACGCTGTACCAGTACAACTACTCGTACGGCAACAGCTTCGCCTCGCTGATGATCTGCAACTGGTACGCGGTTAACACCACGTTCCGATACAATATCTCGCAGAACGACCGTCAGGGCGTGTTCGACCTGCCGTCGAACGGCCCCGGCAACCACATCTACAACAACACCGTCTACGTGGACGCCGACAGCCAGGTGCTGACTAAGCGTTCCAACTCGCAGTCCCTGTTCGAGAACAACATCTTCATCAACGCGACCAACACGAAGAAGACGGAGACCTGGAACCGCGGCAGCCAGAACGGCGGCCAGACGTACGACAACAACATGTACGTCAACTACGCGAACAAGCCCACCTCCGACGCCAACGCCATCGAGGCCGACGACGTGTCCGCAGTGCTTGCGGGCGCCGGTTCGGCTCCGACATCCGCCCTCAAGAGCGGCGCCGAGCATGCGCGCACCGGCGAGAAAGCCGCGTTCGACGGCTACCGTCCGGTCGCGGGCTCGAAGGCGATCAACGCCGGCAAGGTCGTCTCCGACCTCAACGACTACGCGGTGGAGAACGACTTCCTCGGCAACGCAGTCAAGGGCAGGCCCGATCTGGGCGCCGTGGAAAGCGACGTGGTGTCCGTCACGATGGCCTCCTCCAAGTACGAGACCGGAACCGAAACCGATTCCGGGACCGGTGACAAGACCAAGGTCATCCACGTGACCTTCACCGACAAGAACCCGGTGACCGTCAAGGAACTGCTCTCCAACGTGTCCGCCGACAAGGGCGTGGACAAGGCCGTGTACCGAGTCGCCGACGCCAAGTCCGGCAAGTCCGCCGACGCCAGGTCCGCCGAGTCCGAACCGAACATGCTCGACCGCCTGCTCTCCCTGCTCCCAGGCTCCGACCGGAACGCCAAGGACGACGAGACGAAGCTCGCCGACTCCGAACCGGTCCGCGATGGCGACATCCTGCGCTTCTCCGCCGAAGGCACGGACGAGACCGACGAGTACACGATCCGCCAGCGCATCACGTGGGATTGGGTCGCGGACTACGAGCAAGGCGTCGCCGACTTCGACTGGAAGGCGCAGCGCCGCACGTCCGCCGGCGGCGAGTGGACCACCATCTCCGCATACGACGGCTCGTGGCCGAACACCGTGTACGACCAGTACTACGGTGTCGGCGTCAACGGCACCCTCGCCGAACTCTCCGGCGACCGCAAGCAGACGCACGGCCTGCTGATCGACAAGCCCGGCGACGGCCTGCCCACGGCCATGGCGTGGAAGGCGCCGGAGTCCGGCACCGTCATGCTGTCGCTCAAGACGTTCGCCGACAAGATCGCTGAACCGTACCTGCGTCAGAACGCGGACAACGCCGGCAAGAAGGTCACATTGTCGCTGATGCGCAACGACGAGACGCTCTGTTCGGCCGACGACCTGTCCGTCTATCAGAAGTCCTCCGAACAGTTCGCGCAGTGCCTCGCCGAGCACGGTTCGATCGACGTGCAGGAAGGCGACTGGATCCGCATCGTCGCCGACGCCGAGACCGGAGTCAAGGCGCCGTCGCTGCACATCAGCCCGGTCATCACATATGAGGACAAGGCGCCCGCCGCGCCGAAGCAGAACGTGCGCTACGACGTCTCGTACGCCGCGACGGACGCCGTCGTCGGCACGCAGTCGGCCGTCGCCGCCGCGTTCACCGCGGACGGCGGCGAGGCCGACGCGCCGGACGGCGTCGCGTTCGCCTTCAAGGACGGCGGCGATGAGGGCGAGGCCTCGCCCGTCATCGACGCGTCCACCGGCGCCGTCACCTTCACGCCCGCCGCCGGACAGTACGGCGCGACCGTCACCCGCACCGTCGTCGTCACGTACGCGGACGGTTCGAGCGACGAGACGACCGTCACGTTCCGTGTCGCGCAATCGCACGCGCAGCGTCTCAACGTGCTGTACCCGACCGTGCGCGGCGACGCCGGCACGGACCTGAAGCGCACGCCGAAGTTCACGCTGAAGGCGGACGGCGCGGCCGCGTCTGTGCCGGAAGGCACGACGTTCGCGCTCGGCGCGAACGCGCCGGCCGGCGCGAGTGTCGACATGGCGAACGGCACGGTCACGCTGAACAGCAGGGTCGGCGGCACCGTCACCGTGCCCGTCACGGTGACGTTCGCCGACGACGGCGCCAGCGTCTCCTCCACCGCCCGCTTCGAGGTGACCGCGCCCGCCGCGCTCGGCTCGTCCGAGTTGGAGACCGCGACTGTCGACGGTGTGAACGTCGTCTACGCGCCGTTCTCCGCCGACAGTCCGATGACCGTCGCGCAGCTGCTCGCCAAGGTGACGGCCGAACCGTCCGGCGCCGATAAGGGCGTGTACCGTGACGGCGTGCGGTTGGAGGCCGGCGCAGAACTCGCCGAGAACGACGTGCTCCGCTTCTCCGCGAAAGGTTCCACCGTGTCCGACGACTACGTGGTGAAGTCGAAGACCACGTGGGATTGGGTGAACGACTTCCAGGTGCGCGTGCAGGGTCCGATCTGGTACGGGCAGCGTCAGACCGAGGCCGACGGCGTGTGGTCGGATATCGCCGACTTCGACGCGACGTATCCGAACTGGATGTACGAGACCTACTACGGTCCGGGCGTGGACTACGCGAACCACAGCCTGCCCACCGACCGCTCCGCCATCCATGGCCTGATCAGCGATTCGCCCGCGTCCGCTGGTGGCTCCGCCATGGCGTGGAAGGCGCCGAAGGCCGGCACGGTGAAGGTGTCCATCCGCGAGGACGAGCCGTACCTGCGCCAGGACGGCAGCAACGGCAAGGCGTTGACGCTTCGTCTCATGCACGACGACAAGGTGGTGTGCTTCGCCGACCTGACCGTCTCCAAGCAGCGTTCCGAGGAGTTCGCCAACTGCGTCGCCGACAAGGGCGAGATCGCGGTCGAGGCGGGCGATTGGATCCGCGTCACCGCGACGTCCGCGTCCGGCATGAACAAGCCGTCCGCGCACATCTCCCCGGTCATCGCCTACATGGCCGCCTCCACGCCGGGCCCCGAACCCGTTCCGGTGGACAAGTCCACGCTGAAGGCCACGGTCGAGGAGGCTCTGGGATTGGCCGAGTCGGACTACACGGATGAGTCGTGGGCCGCGCTCGTCGCCGCGCGCGACGCCGCGCAGACCGTGCTGGACGACGATGCCGCCACCGCCGAACAGGTCGAGACCGCGCAGAACGCACTGCGTGACGCCATCGACGGATTGGAGAAGAAGCCGGTCGATCCGGACCCGAACCCGAAACCGGATCCGAACCCCGATCCCGATCCGACGCCCGACCCGGACCCCGACCCCGGCCCCGACACCAAGCCGGGTGACGGTTCCGGCAACGGTTCCGGCACGGGCAACGGTTCCGGCACGGGCAACGGTTCCGGTTCCGGCAACGGTTCCACCGGTTCCGGCAGCGACGGCGCGACCACCGGCGGCAAGCTGACCGCCACCGGCGCCGACGTGGCCGGCGCGGCCGCGATGGTCGCGCTGACCGCGGCCGCCGGCATCGGACTGGCCGCCGCGGCCCGTCGCCGCAGGTGACCGATGCCACGTAGGCACCGGTTCGCCGCCGCCATCGCCCCCCCCCGCGCTACAGCCGCG
>OASW01000213.1_pt1 | contig 23741 bp, 19 predicted proteins | sample 1475831 | NCBI WGS metagenome assembly OASW01 (sample SAMEA2579927, study PRJEB22360) | human gut metagenome
GAATAACGGAGGTTCATTGCTGACCAGCGGCGATCTGACAATCACCGCAGGCAGTATTACCAGTTCCGGACACTGGCAGGGCAAACGGGTGCTGATCACCGCAGACAGTCTGGCAAACAGCGGGGCGATCCAGGCGGCTGACAGCCTGACTGCACGTCTGACGGGTGAGCTCGTCAGCACAGCGGGCAGCAAAGTCACCTCGAACGGTGAAATGGCGCTCAGTGCACTGAATTTAAGCAACAGCGGACAATGGATTGCAAAAAATCTGACCCTGAAGGCGAACTCACTGACCAGTGCGGGTGACATCACCGGTGTGGATACTCTCACGCTCACGGTGAATCAGACGCTGAACAATCAGGCGAACGGAAAACTGCTCAGTGCAGGTGTGCTGACGCTGAAGGCAGACAGTGTCACAAACGACGGGCAATTACAGGGAAATGCCACCACCATCACGGCAGGACAACTCACAAACGGCGGGCATCTGCAGGGCGAAACGCTGACGCTGGCCGCCTCCGGTGGCGTGAACAACCGTTCCGGTGGTGTTCTGATGAGCCGGAATGCACTGAATGTCAGTACTGCGACCCTGAGTAACCAGGGCACGATACAGGGTGGAGGCGGGGTTTCCCTGAACGTCACAGACCGTCTGCAGAACGACGGCAAAATCCTCTCCGGCAGTAACCTCACGCTGACGGCGCAGGTGCTGGCGAACACCGGCAGCGGACTGGTACAGGCTGCCACCCTGCTGCTGGATGTGGTGAATACTGTCAACGGCGGACGCGTACTTGCCACCGGCAGTGCCGACGTTAAAGGAACCACGCTGAATAATACCGGTACGCTTCAGGGTGCGGACCTGCTGGTGAATTACCACACATTCAGCAACAGCGGTACCCTGCTGGGAACCTCCGGGCTTGGCGTCAAGGGCAGTTCACTGCTGCAAAATGGTACAGGGCGGCTGTACAGTGCAGGCAACCTGCTGCTTGACGCTCAGGACTTCAGTGGTCAGGGGCAGGTGGTGGCCACCGGTGATGTCACACTGAAACTGATTGCTGCCCTCACGAATCATGGTACCCTGGCCGCAGGGAAAACCCTTTCCGTCACGTCGCAAAATGCCATCACCAACGGCGGTGTGATGCAGGGTGATGCCATGGTGCTCGGTGCCGGAGAGGCATTCACCAACAATGGAATGCTGACTGCCGGTAAAGGCAACAGTGTTTTCAGCGCACAGCGTCTTTTCCTTAACGCACCGGGTTCACTTCAGGCCGGTGGCGATGTGAGTCTGAACAGCCGGAGTGATATCACCATCAGTGGTTTTACCGGCACGGCAGGCAGTCTGACAATGAATGTGGCCGGTACCCTGCTGAACAGTGCGCTGATTTATGCGGGGAATAACCTGAAGCTGTTTACAGACCGTCTGCATAACCAGCATGGTGATATCCTGGCCGGCAACAGTCTGTGGGTACAGAAGGATGCTTCCGGCGGTGCAAACACAGAGATTATCAATACCTCCGGGAATATTGAGACGCATCAGGGCGATATTGTTGTAAGGACCGGGCATCTTCTGAACCAGCGGGAGGGATTTTCTGCCACAACAACAACCCGGACTAACCCCTCATCCATTCAGGGAATGGGAAATGCTCTGGTTGATATTCCCCTTTCCCTTCTTCCTGACGGCAGCTATGGCTATTTCACCCGTGAAGTTGAAAATCAGCACGGTACGCCCTGCAACGGGCACGGGGCATGCAATATCACAATGGATACGCTTTATTATTACGCTCCGTTTGCTGACAGTGCCACACAGCGCTTTCTCAGCAGCCAGAACATCACAACAGTAACCGGTGCTGATAATCCGGCAGGCCGCATTGCGTCAGGGCGTAATCTTTCTGCTGAGGCTGAACGACTGGAAAACCGGGCGTCATTTATCCTGGCGAATGGGGATATCGCACTTTCGGGCAGAGAGTTAAGCAATCAGAGCTGGCAGACGGGGACAGAGAATGAATATCTGGTATACCGCTACGACCCGAAAACGTTTTACGGTAGCTATGCCACAGGCTCTCTGGATAAACTGCCCCTGCTGTCACCGGAATTTGAAAACAATACCATCAGATTTTCACTGGATGGCCGGGAAAAAGATTACACGCCCGGTAAGACGTATTATTCCGTTATTCAGGCGGGCGGGGATGTTAAGACCCGTTTTACCAGCAGTATCAATAACGGAACAACCACTGCACATGCAGGTAGTGTCAGTCCGGTGGTCTCTGCACCGGTACTGAATACGTTAAGTCAGCAGACCGGCGGAGACAGTCTGACACAGACAGCGCTGCAGCAGTATGAGCCGGTGGTGGTTGGCTCTCCGCAATGGCACGATGAACTGGCAGGTGCCCTGAAAAATATTGCCGGAGGTTCGCCACTGACCGGTCAGACCGGTATCAGTGATGACTGGCCACTGCCTTCCGGCAACAATGGATACCTGGTTCCGTCCACGGACCCGGACAGTCCGTATCTGATTACGGTGAACCCGAAACTGGATGGTCTCGGACAGGTGGACAGCCATTTGTTTGCCGGACTGTATGAGCTTCTTGGAGCGAAACCGGGTCAGGCGCCACGTGAAACGGCTCCGTCGTATACCGATGAAAAACAGTTTCTGGGCTCATCGTATTTTCTTGACCGCCTCGGGCTGAAACCGGAAAAAGATTATCGTTTCCTGGGGGATGCGGTCTTTGATACCCGGTATGTCAGTAACGCGGTGCTGAGCCGGACGGGTTCACGTTATCTCAACGGACTGGGTTCAGACACGGAACAGATGCGGTATCTGATGGATAACGCGGCCAGACAACAGAAAGGACTGGGATTAGAGTTTGGTGTGGCGCTGACAGCTGAACAGATTGCTCAGCTTGACGGCAGCATACTGTGGTGGGAGTCAGCCACCATCAACGGACAGACAGTCATGGTCCCGAAACTGTATCTGTCGCCGGAAGATATCACCCTGCATAACGGCAGCGTTATCAGCGGGAACAACGTGCAACTTGCGGGCGGCAATATCACCAACAGCGGCGGCAGCATCAACGCACAGAACGACCTCTCGCTCGACAGTTCCGGCTATATCGACAACCTGAATGCGGGGCTGATAAGCGCGGGCGGTAGCCTGGACCTGAGCGCCATCGGGGATATCAGCAATATCAGCTCAGTCATCAGCGGTAAAACCGTACAACTGGAAAGCGTGAGTGGCAACATCAGCAATATCACCCGGCGTCAGCAATGGAATGCGGGCAGTGACAGCCAATATGGTGGTGTGCATCTCAGCGGTACGGACACCGGTCCGGTTGCGACCATTAAAGGCACTGATTCACTTTCGCTGGATGCAGGGAAAAACATTGATATTACCGGGGCAACGGTCTCGTCCGGTGGAGACCTTGGAATGTCTGCGGGTAATGATATCAACATTGCCGCAAACCTGATAAGTGGGAGCAAAAGTCAGTCCGGTTTCTGGCACACTGATGACAACAGTTCATCATCCACCACCTCACAGGGCAGCAGCATCAGCGCCGGCGGTAACCTGGCGATGGCTGCAGGCCATAATCTGGATGTCACGGCATCCTCTGTTTCTGCCGGGCACAGCGCCCTGCTTTCTGCAGGTAACGACCTGAGTCTGAATGCAGTCAGGGAAAGCAAAAACAGTCGCAACGGCAGGTCAGAAAGTCATGAAAGCCACGCAGCTGTGTCCACGGTGACAGCGGGCGATAACTTCCTCCTTGTTGCCGGTCGTGATATTGCCAGTCAGGCTGCCGGTATGGCTGCGGAAAATAACGTGGTCATCCGGGGCGGACGTGATGTGAACCTGGTGGCAGAGTCTGCCGGCGCAGGCGACAGCTATACGTCGAAGAAAAAGAAAGAGATTAACGAGACAGTCCGTCAGCAGGGAACGGAAATCGCCAGCGGTGGTGACACCACCGTCAACGCAGGACGGGATATCACCGCTGTTGCGTCATCCGTTACCGCAACCGGCAATATCAGCGTGAATGCCGGTCGTGATGTTGCCCTGACCACGGCGACAGAAAGTGACTATCACTATCTGGAAACGAAGAAAAAAAGCGGAGGTTTTCTCAGTAAGAAAACCACCCGCACCATCAGTGAGGACAGTGCCACCCGTGAAGCAGGCTCCCTGCTGTCGGGGAACCGCGTGACCGTTAACGCCGGTGATAACCTGACGGTAGAGGGTTCGGATGTGGTGGCTGACCGGGATGTGTCACTGGCGGCGGGTAACCATGTTGATGTTCTTGCTGCCACCAGTACAGATACGTCCTGGCGCTTTAAGGAAACGAAGAAATCCGGTCTGATGGGTACCGGCGGTATTGGTTTCACCATTGGCAGCAGTAAGACAACGCACGACCGGCGCGAGGCCGGGACAACGCAGAGTCAGAGTGCCAGCACCATCGGCTCCACTGCCGGTAATGTCAGTATTACCGCGGGCAAACAGGCTCATATCAGCGGTTCGGATGTGATTGCGAACCGGGATATCAGCATTACCGGTGACAGTGTGGTGGTTGACCCGGGGCATGACCGTCGTACTGTGGACGAAAAATTTGAGCAGAAGAAAAGCGGGCTGACGGTTGCCCTTTCCGGCACGGTGGGCAGTGCCATCAATAATGCGGTTACCAGTGCACAGGAGACGAAGGAGAGCAGTGACAGCCGTCTGAAAGCCCTGCAGGCCACAAAGACAGCGCTGTCTGGTGTGCAGGCCGGACAGGCTGCGACAATGGCCTCCGCAACCGGTGACCCGAATGCGACGGGAGTCAGCCTGTCGCTCACCACCCAGAAATCGAAATCACAACAACATTCTGAAAGTGACACAGTATCCGGCAGTACGCTGAATGCCGGGAATAATCTGTCTGTTGTCGCAACCGGTAAAAACAGGGGCGATAACCGCGGAGATATTGTGATTGCCGGAAGCCAGCTTAAGGCCGGTGGTAACACAAGCCTGGATGCCGCGAATGATATTCTGTTGAGTGGCGCCGCAAACACACAAAAAACAACGGGCAGGAACAGCAGCAGTGGCGGTGGCGTGGGTGTCAGTATCGGTGCCGGTGGTAACGGTGCCGGTATCAGCGTCTTTGCCGGCGTTAATGCGGCAAAAGGCAGCGAGAAAGGTAACGGTACTGAGTGGACTGAAACCACAACAGACAGCGGTAAAACCGTCACCATCAACAGTGGTCGGGATACGGTACTGAACGGTGCTCAGGTCAACGGCAACAGGATTATCGCCGATGTGGGCCACGACCTGCTGATAAGCAGCCAGCAGGACACCAGTAAGTACGACAGTAAACAGACCAGCGTGGCTGCCGGCGGCAGTTTTACCTTTGGCTCCATGACCGGCTCAGGTTACATCGCTGCCTCCCGGGATAAGATGAAGAGCCGCTTTGACTCCGTTGCTGAACAAACCGGAATGTTTGCCGGTGATGGTGGCTTCGACATTACAGTGGGCAGACATACCCAACTGGATGGTGCGGTGATTGCCTCCACTGCCACACCGGATAAAAACCACCTGGATACCGGAACGCTGGGGTTCAGTGACCTTCACAACGAAGCGGATTATAAAGTCAGTCACAGTGGAATCAGTCTGAGCGGTGGTGGCAGCTTCGGGGATAAATTTCAGGGTAACATGCCGGGTGGCATGATATCCGCCGGAGGTCACAGCGGACATGCGGAAGGAACGACTCAGGCCGCAGTGGCAGAAGGCACTATCACCATCCGGGACAGGGACAATCAGAAGCAGAATCTGGCGAACCTGAGCCGTGACCCTGCGCACGCTAATGACAGTATCAGCCCGATATTTGACAAGGAGAAAGAGCAGAGGCGTCTGCAGACAGTGGGGCTTATCAGTGACATAGGCAGTCAGGTGGCGGATATTGCGCGTACACAGGGAGAACTGAATGCGTTGAAGGCCGCGAAGGAAGCAACCGGCGAAACACTTCCTGCTAATGCAACAGAGAAACAACGTCAGGAATATCTTGCGAAACTGCGTGACACGCAGGCTTACAGGAATGAAATGGCGAAGTATGGTACCGGCAGTGAAATTCAGCGGGGTATCCAGGCCGCGACAGCCGCGCTTCAGGGACTGGCGGGTGGTAATTTAGCGGGTGCTCTGGCCGGAGCTTCTGCACCGGAACTGGCGCATCTGCTGAAATCAACAGAAAAAGACCCGGCAGTAAACGCCATTGCTCACGCCATTCTGGGCGGTACAGTAGCGGCAATGCAGGGTAATAATGTTGCTGCTGGTGCAGCAGGCGCAGCAACGGGAGAGCTGGCAGCCAGAGCGATTGCCGGAATGCTGTATCCTGGCGTGAAGCAGTCAGACCTCAGTGAAGAGCAGAAGCAGACGATAAGTACGCTGGCAACTGTGTCAGCAGGGCTGGCCGGCGGTCTAACCGGAAACAGCACCGCATCAGCAGCAGTGGGAGCACAGAGCGGGAAGAATGCTGTTGAGAATAACTACCTGAGCGTGTCTGAAAAGACAGAACTTGAGATAGCAAAACAGACGCTTAAAAACAGTAAAGATCCGGCAGAACGTGAAAAGGTACAGCAGAAATATGATGCATTGCTTGAAAAAGATATTGCCAGTGATAAGGAGGTTATTGCTGCCTGCAGTAATGGTAATGCGGGTAGTTCAGCGTGTGCTAGCGCAAGGCTGAAAGTTATTGCGTCGAAAGAAGGGTACGAAGATGGCCCTTATAACTCGAAATACAGCCAGCAATACGCTGATGCGTATGGTCAGATAGTCAATCTCCTCGATATCACCAGTGTTGATGCACAGAATCAGCAGCAGGTGAAAAACGCCATGATTAACTATTTCATGGTCACCAAAGGGGTGGATCGTCAGACCGCAGAAAGCTACACCGAAACAACGCAGGGCTTGGAGATCATTGCGGCTTCGGTAACGCCTCTTATAGGGCAAGCTGCATCAAATAAATTAAGCTACCTTGGTATTGGGAAAAAGATATCCTTTGATGGTGATTTTTATACTGTAGATGGAATGAAATTCAGCAAAAGTTATTATGAGAAATTATGGGAGCAAGGCAGACCTGCGCCATTCGTGCAAGCAAGAGAAGTGTTGAATAGCAATCCAAAAATTGAGCCGGATCCTAGAGGCGCACCTGGCTACTTAAGATATGAAGGTGCAGGTCTTGAAATGATCTATAACCCGAAAACGGGACAAGTTGGTCATATTCAACCAGTCAAGGTTAAATAAAAAGAGGAAGTAAATGGATATTTGGCCTGAATTTCAACGAGATCTTGAGATGTATCGAGATGTTGTTTTATCAATAAAACGTAACCTTCGGTTGTATGAGGAGTGTATTGAATCGTTAGTTCATCAGATCGGAAGCACCAATTTTGATAATGCGCAGCCTCTATTTGATGACCTCTTTCGTATGCAATCTGAACTTGCTACTATGTTATACAAATATGAATATAAGCCAGGAAAAAGGATACAAGATTTAATATATCATCTGGACAGGGATGATTTTTACTCAAGAAAATATTGGCATAAAAAATTCAGTGATGGATTGGCATGGCCTGAATAATAGAAGTAGAAATCCCGCCCTCAGTTAGCGCTGAGGAATCCCTAGTAATGGGCGGGTAAAAAAGACAGGCATAGAGTTTTGTGATCTACTGATTTGTGCAACCAATTCAATGAGATCGCTTCTATGCCTGCTCGACAAGTATGTCAGAATTTTTTCCACGATGCGTTAGCACCGTTTCACAAATACCGACAAAATGCTTTGCTGGATGCCACCATCGCTCTCATCAATGGCGCATCACTGACGTTGACCAGCATCGGGCGTTATTTACCCGGCTTGGCTCGGGTCAAAAATAAAATCAAACGCGTTGACCGACTGCTCGGTAATGAATCTCTTCACCGCGATATCCCACTGATTTTCAATAATATTATTGCCATGCTGACTAGCCAGCTATCTCTTTGTGTCATCGCCGTTGACTGGAGTGGATATTCATCTCAGGAGCATCATGTGCTCCGCGCCAGCCTGCTCTGCGATGGATGCTCGCTTCCCCTGTTAAGCTGGGTAGTCCCGTCAGAAAAACAGCAGAACTCGCAGATACAAAAAAACTTCCCAGATGCCCTTGCCGAGGCTGTAAACCCTGTGGCCAGAGTCATAATAGTTACCGATGCGGGTGTTCTTACCCCCTTATTTCCAGACAGGGGCTGTATCTTAAGTTAACATTACCCGCTGACGTCGATATTCTCGCGGAGAGCGATAACCCAACGCACTATGCGGATGGTTTTCATTGTAATGCTCGATCGCCACTGCAAGGTTTATATTGCCTGTTCATCGATCATCAATCTCGTGAACTGTGAGACGAAACAGCGTACACTGTTTGAACGTATCTACTTTTCCCAATACTGGGCGAAGGGAGATGTTATTGCGAAGCGCGCTCCAATTAGTCAGTGGGAACCTTATTCGGAAGAGTCACTGCTTGTCATCATCGTCACCAGCGTCTGTCGTATTAAAGTCGCGATGCTAAAACCTGAACCTCCCAGAGATCCCCATATCCCGCTAATGGGGGATTTTAACTAAAACTTAGCGCTATCGCTGCATATTGTAACTATCCCGCATCACGTATGCATAAATTATGACGCCATACGGGGAACAAATACACAGAGGAAGAAAAAGATTAGATTGGTTTTAAGGGATTTTTTATCATAAATGGCGCTGCTAAAATTATGAGATTATCGAAGATAAAATTCTTGATCATACATAAAAGGCCTCCTGAATTAAATCAAGAGGCGTATAGTTTTTATATTACTGATGTATGTTTAATGATCTCACTGATTTTCACTTTCCTGTCCTGCGATCTTGAAAGAGTGGCAGCATCAGCAGTAGCAATCGCCGACATGGCCGCCTCACCATTGAGAAGGTCAATATAATCTTCTTCAGGTTTTGCACCACTGAGGATATTATGGAGGAATAACGTCTCCTTTCTTATTAAACTGGCAAGCCATAATGGTGTTTTTTTTCCAGGATGACCATATGCTATAGCGCCATCCATTTCTGAGGTCATATTGCCTTTCCGACGATCATCATCTTCTTCTTGTGTTTCATGGACCAAAAAATGCTTTGTCTGACCGCCAATCCTAAGTGACCCTGCTGTTTCTTGCATATCAATTTTAATAGAGCCTTTAGTTCCATTGATGATGACATAATGTTCTGGCCAGTTAAATGCACTCCCCCACTCTAAGGTTGCTAGTTTTCCTGACGGGAATTCCAAGGTCATAAATAACATATCATCTTCATTGCCAAACCCTAGACCAGAATGAGCTAAATTTCCACCAATCATAGTAACCGTCTCTGGTATTTCTCCAAGTAAATGCTGAACACAATCTAACTCATGTATATGATGATATAGATGTCCACCAGATTGTTCTTTCATCTTTTTCCAGGAAAGTCTCTCCTGTTTGTTTTCCCAGCCATTTCTCTTGGTATGACATGATAATATTTCGCCGATAACACCTTCTTTAATTAACTTCCGTGCATATTGAACTCCATTGAAAAAATTCATAATATGCCCAGCCATAAAGGTCACACCAGCTTCTTTACACGCTTTGACCATATCCACACAATCTTCATAACTTAATGCAATTGGTTTTTCACAAAAAACATGCTTCTTATTCTTTGCTGCTTTAATTACTGGATCTTTATGCAGATAATTTGGGGTGGCTACGATCACACAATCGACTAATTTACTTGAAACTAAAGCATCCAAGCTTGACATATTGATACATTGCAATTCACGGGCAATAGTTTCTCCATTTTCAGGATCGTATACACATGTAATTTTTGCATTATCATGCATATTCATAAAACGAGCTAATTCAGCGCCAAAGTATCCAACACCAACAACGCCATAATTAATCATAAAGCCTCCAATTATTTAGCCACGGATAGTTTATAAATTTTACCTGGAATATCAAAACCAACTAACAAAATTAATAAGGCAGAGAATGCAACCGTAACAATGAATAATGAAACACCTAAGCCATAATATCTAGAAATGTATGTAGCTAATACAGGTGCGGCCATTCCTCCAGTTGCCCCTAAGTTATAAATAAGACCGGTCCCTAATCCTCTTAATTTTGTTGGAAAGTAATCATATATAAATTTTGGAACCAACCCTGCAATACCTAAATTTGTAAACATTAATCCAAAGAGACATAATCCTATAAGAAAAGAGTTTTTCACAGAAATAAAAAAAAGAGGACAAAGGAAAATAAATGAAGTTATTAGACCAACTACAAATGTTTTTTTTACACCAATCTTATCACCAACAAAACCAAAAAATATTGTACCTGTCAGTGTACCTAAACCTGCTATTGTCATCAGAGTTGAAATAACCACTGTATTAACTCCATTATCTGCTAGGTAGGAAGGAAGTAGTCCGTTTATCGGCCAGTTTGCACCAAATAGACAAAAACAGACGAGGAAAACGATCATAGAGATTGAAAGATGTGGTTTTCTGAAGACAGACAAAAATGTTGATTTATCCTTATATTTATCTTCAATCCACTCCTGACTTTCTGGAGCACTTTTTCTGATCCAAAGAACTAGTAAAACTGGTAACAGGCCTATAAAAAAAGAGTTTCTCCATCCATATACTTCAGCAAACTGAGGGATTATTTGTGCCGCAATAATATTTCCAACAGAAAAACCACTTACCAAAAAAGCACTAGCTTTAGATTGAAGATTTTTAGGCCAACTTTCTACTGCATAAGTTGAAGCACATGCATATTCACCAGACATCCCTAAGCCAACAATAAAACGGCAAACTGCGAGCATATATAAGTTTGTAGCAATACCGCTAAGGCCTGTTCCGACTGAGTAAATGATAATTGCCCACATCATCATTGGCTTACGCCCATATTTATCAGCCATGGCACCAAAAAAACCGCCCCCAATAGGTCTGGCTATGAAGGCCACTGTCCCTATTAAAGTGGCCTGAATATCCGTAATGCCAAGATCTGCTTTTATAATATGAAGAATGTAAAATATCATCATAAAATCAAAGCCATCAAATACATATCCAAGCCATGCAGAAAAAAGAGCTTTCCGTTGTGGTGGATTAACTTGTTTATACCATACTGTTGCCATATTTGTTTCCTGTGTTATTCTAATACAGCCCTTAAAGTAAATATTAGGGAGCCTCAACAATATCCAGCAATAATTATATTGTCTTCAAATACGCCAGTACTATTAATTGTTATCAATACCTAATCAGTACAATCTTTTTCTCCATTTCTTCTTAACATATTTCACGCTATGAAAGATAAAACTGATACCCACCTTCAGTTTTGGGTCACCATCAAAAAAAATGTTCGCCAGATATTCCACCACTGGCACAGTTCAACCCTGCTTCAAAAATTGACTTATTCATTGTGCTCATTTTCGTAGTCCGTTCAGGTTGAATAAAACTCCCTTAGTCAAATGAGGAAAGACTGAGAGGTTATTACTTTAGCTTACGTTATAGCTGTTTTCCTTTGCAGTATTTCTTTGCTTTTCTGTATACCTTTATACCTGTTATACCAGATCAAAAAACAAGCAATCCACATAACAAAACGCGTTTTGTTACTGATGTCACAAATTGAGCATATTTTTGTATCTGATAGTTTGTTACAAACACCACAACCAAGATGCCTATTTCGTTTCAGCATCAACTGTTAAATTATCTGGTTGCCAACGAGAATACTGAGCTTTTTTGTCCCTAAGACTGACCGTCAACGCAACAATCTTTGACTGTTTGACATTGTCATGCCCGCAGGCCAGCGGATCTAAAGACATCAGACTGCTTGCATCAGCCAGTTGCGTATCTGGCTATGTCCCTTAATTGGTAAGGGTTCGAGGAACTCAACATTAACGCATTTTTCAGCGCATCACCGACAGTGTATATGAACGATTGCACTCTGACGATGGTTGATTTATTTGGTTGCATAGGGGCTAGCTAGTCTGGTACCGGAGGCTGGATCTGAAGTACTGACCCTAGGAATAACGCCGGGCTGACTCATATTCTGACCCATTGTCAGCCCGCGTGTTTACTGCTCTAGCTCATTTCCTGTTGTCAGGCATTCAATTCCCAACTGCAGGTTATGGCCCGGTGAGCGAACACCTGACGGCAGGTATCACTCACCCGGAGAAGGTAAATCCCTCAAGGGGCAGCAACTCTGCCAGTCGCTCCTCCGGCCACTCCGGCAGACGTGTCAGGACGTCTGTCAGCCAGGCATGTGGCTCCAGACCGTTGCGTTTCGCGGTTTCCAGCAAGCTCATTATTTGCGCAGCGCGTTCTCCCGCCATACGACAGCCGTCAGAGCAGTGCGTCAGCGGGCGGCAGTTTTACCTGGGGTGCTGGCAGAGGTGGTTATGGCAGCGCCAGCCGCGATAATATCCACAGCAACTATGATTCCGTTAATGAGCAGAGCGGTATTTTCGCAGGCCGGGGTTATTTTGATATCACTGTGGGGAATCACACTCAGCTCGATGGTGCGGTGATTGCTTCGACAGCACCTGCCGACAGGAACTCGCTGGACACCGGTACTCTGGGCTGGTCGGATATCCATAACCAGGCAGACTATAAAGCCAGCTATACCGGAATCAGTTTATCGGGTGGCTCAGGGATGTCAGCCAGCCAGATGGTGGCCTCAAATGCAATAGCCGGTGCGGCGAACGCACTTACCGGTATGTCCGGCAGCAGTGGACATGCTGAAGGTACCACGTCATCCGCCATCAGCGGCGGAAATCTCATTATCCGTGATAAGGAGAGTCAGAAGCAGGATATTGCCGGGCTCAGCCGGGACCCGGAAAACGCCAACGGCAGCATTGCACCGATATTTGACAAGGAGAAAGAACAGAAGCGTCTGCAGGAAGCGCAGGTTATCAGCCAGATTAGCGGTCAGATGAGTAATATCGTAATGACGTATGGCGAAACTGAAGCGATGAAAGCAGCCTGGAAAGAGCATCCTGGCATGAGCGATGCACAGTTGCGGGAGACTCCGGAATACAGAGAGGTCATGAAAGGCTACGGTACGGGCAGTTCGCCGCAGATGGTGGTACAGGCCATCACGGGCGTGCTGGGCGGACTGAATGCAGGGAACCCGGGGCAGGTATTGGCGGGCGGTCTGAATCCGGCAGTGGCACAGCTTATAAAACAGTCCACCGGCGATAACCGGGAAGCAAACCTGATGGCTCACGCAGTCTGGGGTGCACTTGCCGCACAACTGGGCGGAAACAATGCGGCTTCCGGTGCTGCTGGGGCATTCAGTGGTGAACTTGCAGCCTGGTATATCATTGATAACTACTACGGTGGTCGTACCGATAACCTGAGTGAACAGGAACGTCAGCAAATCAGCATGCTGGCCACCATTGCCTCTGGTATTGCGGGGGGACTTGCAGGCAACAGTACGGCGTCTGCCGGTACGGGTGCACAGGCAGGAACTCGGCTGAAAACAATATGCTGAACGTGATAGCCACTGAAACAGCAGCTAATACGGCAGCAGCAATAGCTGGTGCTACAGGTAATGCCAGTAAGGATACCGGGAATGATAATAGCTGGGATACCGGTGGTGTTACGCTGGCTACGGGAACAGTGTGCTGTACGTGATCCGAGTCGCGATGGCACCCGAGGACCGGGGCATGTGCTGAATGGCGACAATACAGACGGAAACAAACAGCCGAATCTGGGCAAAGACGTAGCGAGCGCAACGGATAAGGATAAAGCTGAGCTTGGTGGTGCAGGTGCTGGAATACCGGGGGGGATGGGGACCGGATAATGAAGAAAAAGCCCGTCATCAGGAGGTTCAGCAACAACGATTTGATGAACTGAGTAAAATATATGATAAAAGTCACCCGGCCGGAGAGTTAACGGTGGATGGGCAGACTATCAGGCAGAGTTCGGTAAGTAACCGTTATGGTACGACGAAAGTGTTTGAAAGCCAGACTTTGACGGATAAACAGATCCACAATTACGCACAGCAACTGGCAGGCGATACACCGCTGAAAGAGGTAAAATCGGGAATCTACACGTCTAAACTATCAGATGGTTCGGTAATAACACTTAGAAACATATCTACATCAGAAGGTCAGACAGGCGCTCGTTGGACTATAGATATTCGTAATAACCAAAAGCTTACTGAACTGGGGAATAAATATTCACGTGTGGAGATTAAGTTCAAATGATTACTGAGTTAAGTGAAAGAGAATACAAGGAGTTGACAGACGCTGCAGAGGGACAGACTCTTGATGCTATTTTGTGTTATTCAGTTCCTGATATTCACCCTGCAGAGTTTAGTTTTGCAGATAGAAGAGAAATCTTTTTTTGGGCATTAACCCGTCTTCTGAAAGAAGGGCGTATCAAACTCGCCAAGCACGGTAAGTTTTTGGAAGGAAGTGTTGACGAGCAGGTTGAGCGTTTTCGACAGGCATTTCCGAAAACAGAAGAAGAGATGGAAGACGGTATCTGGTTTTTTGATGAGAGTTGTCCGGGGGGGGCTGTTTGGGTGCTTGAAGATGGCTCTCTCGAATGGACCTGATAACCCCTTCACAGCGCAGGATGCGGCGCAGCGAGCGTATAACAACGATATGGCGGCCTCAGTTTTTGGTACCGGAGGGAACGATACAGGCTACAACGGCAGCGGTACAGGGACTGGCCGGCGGTAATCTGAGTGCAGCCCTGGCAGGTGGTGCAGCACCGTATCTGGCCGAAGTGGTGAAAACCATGACCACAGACCCGGTTACCGGTGAGGTGAATAAGGCTGCAAATGTGGCTGCTCATGCCGTGGTGAATGCCGCACTGGCTGTGGCACAGGGAAATAACGCTCTTGCCGGTGCTGTAGGTGCAGCCACCGGCGAGGTGGTGGGAATGATAGCCACACAGATGTACGGTAAGCCGGTGAGTGAACTGAGCGAGACAGAGAAGCAGACGGTCTCGACACTGGCAACGGTTGCTGCTGGCCTGGCCGGTGGTCTGGTGGGCGACTCGGGGCTTCAGCGGTAGCCGGCGCACAGTCAGGTAAGACGACTGTTGAGAATAATTTACTTGGCGGTAGTGAAGATGCTCAGGCTGCGTGGATACGCCAGCATGGTATCGACATGGCAACATGTGCAGAAAACCCTTCTGGTGCCGCCTGCCAGAAAGCAATGAATGAGAGGGATGCTGTAGGGCTGGCTCTGGCAACAGGTACTGTGGCACTACTCCCCGGTAGTGCTCAGGCTATGTGGGGACTTGGAGCAAGTGCGAATGCTGGTATCAGTTATCTGGCTGATGGTACTGTAGATCCGGCAAACGCAGCCATTGCAGGCTGGGTGAATGTGTTCAGCATGGGTAATGGCCTGGCGGGGACTGTGGGCTGGAATGCTGCAGGTGGTGCGCTGGGTAACTGGATCGGCAACAAAGATCCTCTGTCTGGTGCAATTTCAAATGGTATCGGTTCTGCTGCCGGGTATGGTATCGGTAAAGGTATTACTTAGGGGACAGATAAGATTACGAATGCTGTAGGAAAATGGGTGACAAATGGCTGGGATCCTAAGTACGATCCAACATGGATAAAATATGCTGAAGTAAATCGTAACGATATCATTCGAGAAGGCATGAAACCGAGCAATGTTCTTGGAACTGCTGGAGATATTGGCGGTTCTATAGGATCCTAGCTAGGTGGAAAAGTAACTTAGTCTGCAAGGATCAGGAGTTACAGACGGCATTGGCTTTACGCTTACCGTTTTTTTACGCGCCAGAACAAGACTATGATAGCGTTGCCCTTATAGACGATCACATTATCGTCCACTCCGACTTTGCGCAACTACTGTAGAGTGGTGTACTCCGCGGCTTCTTTGAGGATCTCAACTTCCATGTTTTTTTACCCAGCAAGGGCTGTAACTCTTTTATTTTTATAGCGGCAGCCAGTTCTGAGGCAGGAACAACATCCTCTCCGGTAGTAACAGCAGCGAGACTTCCTTCCAGGTATTGTTTTTTCCACTTAAACAACAGACTGGGCTGAATACCATGCAAATGCGCCACATGGGACACCCTCATGCCAGGCTCCGTTGTCTGCTGAATAATGGCAATTTTTTCCTGAGGAGTTTTACGTTTACGAAGCTCCTGCCCCAGCAAAGTTCCAGTTATCTCAAAATTAGAACTAGTGTTAGACATATATCCAAGCCTATCTCTTATTTTAAGATACATCCACTGTCTGGCGTTTCAAGGGGCGCTTCAAGTTTTTTCAGACAGTTGAACTAGTATACCAATACATTCTTGTTCAGCATCAATGATACATGCTTGGTATGTCGGGAAAAAAACAGAGGTTTCTTTTACAATATATCCACAATCATAACATTGATACCATTTCCAGCCTTTTTCCTGAATATAGGAAATATGTAGAAAAAGTGGCAAGACCGATTCGTCTGAGTATCCCTGTTTTTTAGCATTTTCAATGCATAACAATTGCGAATTATATGCGTTATCTGATTGAGACAAAAGATATCCATTTTTCTCATGACAATACCATCTCCATTTATTGTCATCAGTCTTATAAAATTTCCATATTAATCTCTGATTTCCAGATATCTTATAAATCATAATATACTCCACTCCCCAAGGAGACGGCCCTGGGGAAGGTAATCAGTGTTCTTTTATATATGCGGCTCTGTGACGTTCAAGTTCAATTGCACCACGATGTGATAACCAGCAGAAAATGATGCAACAAATAATACCGCAGCCAAGAAGATAAAATCCGCCATGCCAGCCAATATGATCGACCATAATACCAAACAGGCTGGTGCCCAGAGACGCACCGAAGATATAGCTCATAAAACCGCGTAAGCCTACTGCAGAACCAACAGCAAAGCTGGGAACGATCTCCATAGTCTGAACGGAAGCCAGAAATTGTGGAACGTAAATCAGGCAACCAACAATGGCAGCAAAAATTGTCACCATAAACAGCGATTCACTTTTCCAGTAGCCAATCAGGCAAATGAAAATCAGCGCCATACAAATCATCGCCAATGGCATACGACGCCCTTTAAACAGTTTGTCTGACAACCAACCGGCAAGTAGCGTGGAAGGGATTGCGGCCCATTCAAAAAATAAAAACGCGACGCTCATTTGTTCTTTAGAAAAATGTTTCACCGTCAGCAGATAAATAGGCAACCAGCTAATCATCCCGAAGCGTACCATGTATACAAATACGTCAACCAGTGAGACATACCAGGCATTTTTATTGCGTAATACATAAGTGCAGAAAATCTGAAAGGCACTCATGTTTTCTGGTGCTTTTACCGTCTGTCGGGTATTCAGGACGACTTTTTCTTCCGGCATCATCTCTTCCAGAGAGGGTAGACCTTCCTGACGTGGGGAACCTTTACCGAGAATCAGCACAATTACCGCAAAAACGATGGCCACGCAGGCCGGAACGATATAGCTCGCACTTTGCCAGTGCTCGCTGCCGAGTAGGGCAAAAGCGGCACCAACAATGGGTGCAACAATACCACCACCGACGTTATGAGAGATATTCCAGAAAGCACCAACCCGACCACGCTCCCGGCGAGGGAACCAGTTAGCAATAGTGATGAAAGAAGGACCAACGCCCATTCCCTGGAAAAGACCATTCAGAATAACCAATACCGCAAAAATCCAGAATGCGGTGCTGAATCCCAGGCCAACGTTAACGATGGCACATAACACCAGCCCACACGCCATAAAGACTTTCGGACTGGCTTTATCGGCAAGGCTACTCATCACTCCTTTGCTGATACCATAGGCGATAAGCATACAGCTACTCAGTACGCCAATTTGTGTGGCGCTGAGATCTAATTGCTCTTTAAGATAAGGCGTCGATAAGGTGAAATTATTACGCACGATATAGTATGCAAGATACCCCAGAAATACACTAAGTAACGCCTGCATACGATAGCGACGATATGTCACCTGAATTTTCTCCGCCGGAACACTATCCGCCGCTTGCCCCGTTTTAAATATTGATAACATGTCTTCACCTGTATTTTATATTGATATGAACACTTGGAGTATTCTGACAATGAGAGTTATATAATTGAGATGAAACATCAAACTGAAAAAATGTGTCACAATTGACACAAATTAATAAAATCAAAGCCTGTTTTTGACCCATTTTATTGATGCATAGACAGGGTAGATTTATGCTTTATCTGTTTTATTGTTAGCATGTGCGGATATTAACAAATCTCATGCTGATTATCGGGTAATCACTGATTAATATATTAACGCTCTCTTTGAGCAGATGTGTTATCAGACGAAGTGTCTGAAACGGGTAATTTTTGTCTCAATGCGATTTTTGCGGTGTATTAATATTTATGACCTGGATCACAAACCGATTTTTTAGCTGGTGCGAAATCGGCATCAAAACCATGATTCTTTTACTGTTGTTGATGGATACCGGGGCCGTCAGGGCTCAACGAAATGAACTGGTGATGGCCACCACATTCTCACCCGGAGCTACCGCGTGGATAATACAGCGCTGGCAAACAGAGCCTGAGTCGGTAATGATCCGTACGCTTAACCGCACCAGTGCCTCACTGGAACAGTTGCTTGATACGGCCAACGTAGAAAACGTCGATCTGATCCTGACTTCATCACCAATGCTGCTCCAGCACCTTCAGGAGCACCAGAAACTTGCCCCGTTTGATGATGCACCCGCAGAAAGCCAAAATCTGGTGCCGGAGTCGATCCGTGCAACCTCCGTTGCAGTAGCAATATCAGGTTTTGGTCTGCTCATTAATCGTCCGGCGCTTTCTGTAAAACACCTTCCTGCCCCTGCTGACTGGGACGATCTTGCTTTGCCGATCTATCAGGACGCTTTATTGATGAGTAGTCCGTCGCGTTCAGATACTAACCATTTAATGGTTGAGTCATTACTACAGCAAAAAGGCTGGGTGAAAGGATGGGAAACGTTGCTGACAAGTGCAGGAAACCTGGTGACAATCTCCTCCCGCAGTTTTGGCGTAGCCGATAAAATAAAAAGCGGACTCGGCGTTGCCGGCCCCGTTATCGATAACTATGCTAATTTACTGTTAAATGACCCCCATCTCTCTTTTACCTATTTCCCCCGGTCTGCGGTATCTCCCACCTACGTTGCAATTCTCAAGAAAAGCCCACACGCCGATGCAGCCCGTCGCTTTATTCACTACCTGTTAAGTCCGAAAGGACAGCGTATTCTGGCCGATGCCAATACAGGAAAATATCCGGTGACACCACTTGCCGCAGACAACCCGCGGGCAACGCAACAACAGCTCCTGATGAATCAACCCCCGCTGAATTATCACCTTATCCTGAAACGTCAGCGTCTGGTGCAGCGCTTGTTTGATACGGCAATTAGCTTTCGGTTAGCACAGCTAAAAGATGCCTGGCGAGCGCTGCACAGTACCGAGGCACGCCTGAAGAAACCATTACCAGAAATACGTGCACTGTTAACACAAGTGCCCGTTGCAGCGGCCAGCAGTGAAGATCCCTTCTGGCTGGCACAGTTCGATAACAAAAGCTTTGCCGAGCAGCAAATGATGGAATGGCAACTCTGGTTTCTGAATAACCAGCGCCTGGCGATAAAAAAACTGGAAGAGCTGAAATGAAAAACATAACGCTGTGGCAGCGTTTAAGACAGGTCAGTATCAGTACCAGCTTACGTTGCGCATTTCTGATGGGGGCACTACTGACCCTGATTGTCAGTAGTGTCAGTCTGTATTCATGGCATGAACAAAGCTCACAAATTCGTTACTCGCTGGATGAGTATTTTCCCCGTATTCACTCTGCTTTCCTTATTGAAGGGAACCTGAATCTGGTGGTAGACCAGCTAAATGAATTTTTGCAGGCTCCCAACACCACGGTGCGATTGCAACTTCGTACCCAGATTATTCAGCATCTCGACACCATAGAACGGCTTAGTCGGGGGCTGTCATCCCGGGAACGCCAACAACTGACGGTCATTTTGCAGGACAGTCGATCACTGTTATCCGAGTTGGATCGTGCGCTTTACAACATGTTTTTACTACGGGAAAAGGTGAGTGAGCTATCAGCGAGGATTGACTGGTTACACGATGATTTTACTACCGAGCTTAATTCTTTAGTGCAGGATTTCACCTGGCAGCAGGGAACGCTGCTGGATCAAATCGCCTCCCGACAGGGCGATACGGCGCAATACCTGAAGCGATCTCGTGAAGTGCAAAATGAACAGCAGCAGGTTTATACCCTGGCACGCATTGAAAATCAGATTGTTGACGATCTGCGTGACAGACTCAATGAACTCAAATCAGGACGTGATGACGACACACAGGTGGAAACTCATCTCCGTTATTTTGAAAATCTGAAAAAAACGGCAGATGAAAATATACGTATGCTGGATGACTGGCCTGGCACCATTACCCTGAGGCAGACTATCGATGAATTGCTGGATATGGGAATCGTAAAAAACAAAATGCCGGATACGATGCGTGAATATGTCGCCGCCCAAAAAGCCTTAGAGGATGCCAGTCGCACCAGGGAAGCGACACTGGGTCTCTTCAGAACGTTACTGGAAGCGCAGCTTGGCAGTACTCATCAACAAATGCAGATGTTTAATCAACGAATGGAACAAATTGTTCGCGTTAGCGGTGGGCTGATCCTAGTGGCGACAGCACTGGCGTTACTGCTGGCATGGGTATTCAACCATTATTTTATCCGCTCACGGTTGGTGAAACGCTTTACCCTACTGAATCAGGCCGTTGTGCAAATTGGTCTGGGAGGCACGGAAACGACTATTCCTGTTTATGGGAATGATGAACTGGGGAGAATTGCAGGATTATTACGCCATACTCTCGGGCAGCTCAATGTGCAAAAACAGCAACTTGAACAAGAAATTACCGATCGAAAGGTGATAGAAGCCGATCTGCGTGCCGCCCAGGACGAACTGATTCAGACAGCGAAGTTGGCGGTAGTCGGGCAAACGATGACCACGCTGGCCCACGAGATCAATCAGCCGCTAAATGCGCTGTCGATGTATCTGTTTACAGCCCGCAGGGCCATTGAACAGACCCAGATAGAACAGGCCTGCATGATGCTTGGTAAAGCCGAAGGGGGGATTAGTCGCATTGACGCCATTATCCGTTCACTACGGCAGTTTACCCGGCGCGCCGAACTGGAAATATCACTCCATGCCATTGATTTAGCAAAGATGTTCAGTGCGGCCTGGGAACTTCTGGCCATGCGTCATCGCCCTTTGCAAGCTACGCTTGTTCTGCCACAAGGTACAGCCACAGTTTCAGGCGATGAGGTCAGAACCCAGCAGGTACTGGTTAACGTACTGGCGAATGCGCTTGATGTTTGTGGGCAAGGCGCTGTCATTACCGTTAACTGGCAAATGCAGGGTAAAACGCTGAACGTATTCATTGGCGATAATGGCCCGGGCTGGCCTGAGGCATTGTTGCCTTCGTTATTGAAGCCGTTTACCACCAGTAAAGAAATAGGACTGGGTATTGGTCTTTCAATTTGTGTGTCGTTAATGGAGCAAATGAAAGGGGAATTACGGCTGGCATCAACGATGACCAGGAATGCCTGTGTGGTACTGCAATTCAGACTAACGGATGTGGAAGATGCTAAGTAGTGAATATTCGATTCTGCTGATTGATGATGATGCAGATGTGCTGGACGCCTACACACAGTTACTTGAACAGTCAGGCTATCGGGTTTTTGCCTGTAACAATCCTTTTGAGGCGCAGGCGTGGATACAACCAGACTGGCCAGGCATTGTGCTAAGTGATGTGTGTATGCCTGGCTGCTCTGGTATCGATTTGATGATGTTATTCCACCAGGATGATCAACAGATCCCCATTCTGCTTATCACCGGGCACGGCGACGTGCCAATGGCAGTTGATGCGGTAAAAAAAGGCGCGTGGGATTTTTTGCAAAAACCGGTTGATCCCGGCAAATTGCTTTCTCTGGTTGAAGAGGCGCTACGCCAGCGTCAATCAATCATTGCGCGTCGTCAGTATTGCCAACAGACATTGCAGGTGGAGTTGATAGGGAGAAGTGAATGGATAAATCAGTATCGGCGACGTTTACAGCAGTTGTCTGAGACAGATATTGCCGTCTGGCTCTACGGTGCCCCTGGCACAGGACGGATGACCGGTGCACGTTATCTGCACCAATTTGGACGTAATGCACAAGGCGAATTTGTCTACCGCGAGCTGACACCAGACAATGCACCACAGCTTAATGATTTCATTGCGCTGGCTCAGGGGGGAACATTAGTGCTCAGCCATCCTGAACACCTGACGCGTGAACAGCAGTACCATCTGGTTCAGTTACAAAGCCAGGAACACAGACCTTTTCGCCTGATTGGTATTGGAGACACCTCGCTGGTCGAGCTGGCCGCCAGCAACCATATCATCGCGGAGCTCTATTACTGCTTTGCAATGACACAAATCGCTTGCCTGCCATTAACTCAACGCCCCGACGATATTGAACCACTGTTTCGCCACTACCTTTGTAAGGCATGTCAACGGCTTAACCATCCTGTTCCGGAAGTGGGAAAAGAGATGCTCAAAGAGATGATGCGCCGCATGTGGCCAAATAATGTGCGAGAGCTGGCCAATGCAGCAGAACTGTTTACTGTAGGAATATTACCGCTGGCAGAAACAGCAAACCCGTTGATGCACGTCGGAACCCCGGCACCGCTTGACAGGCGAGTGGAGGACGCTGAGCGACAGATAATCACAGAGGCGCTTAATATCCATCAGGGGCGTATCAATGAGGTTGCTGAATATTTACAAATCCCACGGAAAAAACTCTATCTCAGAATGAAAAAATACGGTCTTAGTAAGGAGCATTATAAAATTTAACCATCAGACTTGTGAGCTTGTTCATAATGTTATGTCATTTGTGTGATTCATAGACATCGTTTCAATTTTCTCAGCAAGTTCAAAGTAGTGTTCCATCGGAGTTTTACCGTTGTGAGCGCTATGAGGACGTTCCCAGTTATAGTAATGCTGCCATTCTGCCAGCAGTTCCTTCAGGTCATCAGCAGAAAGATCTACGGTAGCGTAAAACTCAGCTTTGTTCACGATCACCAACATCGTAAATGGCTCCACCTCGATACCTGCCAGTTCATGAGATTAGTCGAATCCGATGTTCCCCGCGTTATGTGCCCGAAGCGTTGTTGCCAGCCCCTGCCTGTAGCATGGACTGGTCCGGCAGCCGGTACTCGCTGCTGTTCGAATTGTTCGTGCTCTCATGGCTAAAAATCAGCACCGTTGATGCCGTCAGGAAACAACTTAAAATTAGCTGGAATGCCGTTGACGGCATTATGACTCGTGTGGTTAAGCGCGGTCTGTCCCGGATGAAAAAGCCTTTATTAGCACGTCATATGAATGTAGACGAAGTCGCCTTTAAAAAGGTATAGGTATATAACAGTAATATCTGATCGTAACGGACGGACGCTGGAATTAACCGATGACCGCAGCACAGAGAGTAGGGGATGCGGACGGTCAAAGATCGCGGCGTTGGATTTTATAAATCTGTCTCCAGTAGTAGATGAACTGAATACAAAGTTGCCAGAGAGTGGTCTGTCAGGCAGGGAATCAGAAACTGGATATTATTGACTGGTACATTGTGTCGGGCTGTGTACGTTCTCCCCGGACAGACAGTCTCAGTTCGTAGAATCTATAAATTACTGCTACTGATGCTGCCGG
>OASW01000248.1_pt1 | contig 21277 bp, 29 predicted proteins | sample 1475831 | NCBI WGS metagenome assembly OASW01 (sample SAMEA2579927, study PRJEB22360) | human gut metagenome
AAGGTTATACAAATTATCAAAATCCAATAAATAATACTCGTAAGTAGGAGCCACCCAGCGTGGCTCCTTTTCTTATACTCAAAACAACACGAATCGAGGTGATCGGACATGGCCAGAGCGCCGGATCCAAGAATAGAACAGGCGAAGGCCATGTATCTGGAAGGGGAGAAATTGGTTGAGATTGCAAGTCAACTAAATCTGCCAGAAGGAACGGTCCGCCGTTGGAAGTGTACGCATAAATGGGATAACGAACGTTCGGATAAGAAAAACGAGCGTTCGCGAAAGCGTAAGCGCGGAGCCCAGCCAAAGAATCAGAACGCCGTTGGAAATAACGGAGGAGCTCCGGAACAAAATAAAAATGCAGAAAAATTCGGTTTCTTCAGCAAGTATCTGCCTGAGGAGACCGTTTCTATTATCCAGGAGATGCCGACGGATCCGCTGGATGTCCTCTGGGATCAGATCCAGATTGCGTATGCTGCTATTATCCGGGCACAGCAGATCATGTATGTGCGTGACCGGGATGATAAGACAATCGAAAAGATTGAGCATAAGGACGGCAACGTGATCGGAGAGCGTTGGGAGGTACAGCATGCCTGGGATAAACAGGGGAAATTCCTACAGGCCCAGGCCAGGGCACAGTCGGAGCTTCGCAGTCTCATTAAACAGTATGACGAGTTGCTGCATAAGCGCTGGGATCTTGCCAGTGATGAGCAGAAGGCACGTATAGATGTCCTTCGTGCCAAGGTAGAGGACAAAGAGGACAAGCCAATCCATATCACTTTCACGAAAGCGAGTGAAGGCCATGGCGGATGAACATAACGTACAGTTTGTTATAAACGACCATTTCTTTGATTTCATTGATGACTGGAATCATAAGATGTACTTGCTGGTTGGTGGCTATGGCAGTTCCAAGAGCTATCATGTGGCTGTAAAGCTGATCAAGAAGCTTCTGGAAGAGAGACGCAAAGCACTGGTTGTCAGAGAAGTTTTTGATACGATCCGCGATTCCTGTTATGACTTGCTTATGGAAGTGGCCGAGTCTATGGGGGTATCGGATTACATTGACTTTACGACATCACCGATGCAGGTGCGTTTCCGGAATGGCAGCCGCATTATTTTCAAGGGCATGGACAAACCGGCAAAGCTGAAATCCTTAAATGGCGTATCGATTGTCTGGATCGAGGAGTGTTCCGAGGTTAAATATGCGGGATTCAAGGAGATCCTTGGTCGTCTCCGCCACCCAACACTCAGCAACCACATTATTCTGTCCACGAACCCAGTGAGTAAAAATAACTGGGTGTATAAGCATTTCTTTCAAGACCGAACTACAGGGTACAAAGTTCTGGATGACGAAGATCTGTACCAGAAGCGGATTATAGTTGTAGGCAATGTGTATTATCACCACAGTACGGTCGATGATAACTATTTTGTTCCTGAGGATTATGTGGTGCAGCTGGATGAATTGCAGCAGCATGATCCGGATCTTTACCGTGTGGCCCGGAAGGGACGCTTCGGTATCAACGGTAAGCTGGTATTTCCACAGTTCGAGGTTATGCCATATGAGCAGGGAATTGAGGAAATCCGAAAGATTCGTCATCCGCTCGAGAAGGCCGGTATGGACTTCGGTTTCGTGACATCCTACAACGCGTTGCTCAGGCTTGTCATAGACCAGGACAGCAAGACCTTGTACATCATCTGGGAGTATTACAGCCGAGATAAGACGGACCAGGAGATTGAGACGGATATCGAAGAATTTAAGGATACACAGGAGTTAATTAAAGCGGATTGTGCGGAACCTAAAGCTATCGCGTATTATCGCAAACAGGGTTTCAGGATGCGTGCCTGCAGAAAATTCAAAGGCTCCAGAGCGATATATACCAAAAAAGTGAAGCGCTTCCGTAGGATTGTGTGCCTGGATAACTGTCCGAATACGATTGGAGAGCTGCAGGAGCTGACCTTTGCGGTCGATAAGGACGGCAATGTGCAGGAGGATGAGTTTAACATTGATCCACATACATTGTCGGCAATCTGGTATGCGCTGGATGACTACGAGGTTGAGGATCTAAAGGGTGATAACATGAGATTCCGGATTTAGGAGGTGCCATGTGCGGGCATGATTGGAAAAATGTAAACGAAGTAAAGGTCTGTACGAAATGCGGCTTGACAATGCCGGATGGAGGCAGGCCGTTTTTTGATAAAAAAATCGTGGCGTACTGCCAGAAACGAAAGCGAGGGAAGGAACATGGATAGATGGGCTGGAAGACTTCCGAAGATGGAATATCCGGATTATGCTGCCGAAATTGAGCAGATCCGGCTGACTGGTATTACAACGGACCTTCTGGATCGTATCATCGAACGACACCAGGGCTGTCAGCGGCATATGATGGATCTGTACGGACGGTACCGGACGGAGGCGGACAAGGTGCCGATTTTTACGAGAGAGCCGAGATTCAGCGGTGACGATGATCATGAAGCTGAGAGCGCAATCAATAACCGCGTCAACAATGATTTTCTGGGCGAGATCGTAGACGGAAAGGTTGGTTATTTTGCAGGTAAGCCAGCGAATTACAACTATGGTACTGACTATCAGGCTGAAGAGGAGACTGGAGGCGAGGAAGCTGTAGAAAAGGCGTCAAAAGCTCTTTCAGATTTTGTAAAACGGAATAATATGTTCGATGTTTCGATGGAGGTGACCAAGTTTGCAGCAATCTGCGGATACTCTGGCCGCCTCTTTTACATTGATCCAGAAGGCAACGAGCGTGCCATGGTGATCCCGCCGTATGAGTGCATTATCCTCTCAGATACTGAAATGACCGAGCCGGAATACGCAGTTCGGTATTATCCATTTCTGAACCTGAATGATGAGATGATTTTCAAGGCAGAGTTTTACGATAAGAATAAAATCTATTTCTTCGAAGGTCAGCCTGGGGCGTTTGTATGCGTGGATGAGAAGCCACATCTGTTTGATTATTGTCCACTACAGGGAGTTCCAAACAACAGAGAGTTGATCGGGGATGCAGAGAAAGTCCTGGCACTGATTGATGACTATGACAGCAACTACAGTGATAACAGCAATGACATTGAGGGTTTTGCAAATGCCTACATGGTTTTTAAAAACTGCCGGGTGGATAACAATATCTTAAAAACCGCCAATGCCACTGGTGTTATTGGCATTGATGTGGATGATCCGGATTCACCGTATGATGTCACATATCTGACAAAGAACATTAACGGTGATTTTGTTAACAGCCACCTGGATCGCGCCCAGGATAATATTTACCGCTTATCCAGGAATCCGAATTTGAATGATCCAGAATTTGCAGCATCTTCAGGTCTGGCGTTACGGATCAAGATGATCGGCCTGGAAACGAAAACAGGAACCTTTGAAGCAAAGATGCTCAGTGCTGACACCTACATGTTTAAGGTTCTGAGCAGCAGTTTCCGGAAGAAGGGCACAGCGTTCGACCCTTTGCAGTGTAGCGTAAAGTACAACCGGAATTTCCCGGTAGACTTCCAGGGTGAGGCTCAGGCGGTACAGGCGCTGATTGCGGCAGGACTTCCAAAGAAGATTGCTTTTGGTGCGTTGTCCTTTATTGACGATGTGGATGCAGTTATGCGTCTAATCGAGAGTGAGCAGGACGATATTCCAGATTTGGACGATGACAATGATGACGATAATCAGAGCAAGAAGCTGGATGACCAGAATAAAGATCCCGTAGAAGGCAAGGAGAGCGATGGCTGATTACAATCTGGATTATCTCCTGGCGCAGGTCCGGCGCATCGAAGAACACCGCGAGAAGGGCACTGAGGCGAAGATACGGAAGAATTACCAGGAGATATTAAAAGAGCTGCGGCATTATCTGGCAGACACCTACAGTCAGTATGCAGAAGATGATAAGCTGACTTATGAGATCTTGCAGCGACACAGCCGTTATGCCCGATTCCTGGACGAGGTGGAGAAGAAAATCAATGACCTGTCACCAGAGACCAAGCGGCTGATCCGCAGCACGGTGGAGCAGGTCTATGAGCACACCTATAATGGCATGATCGATGCGGTGCAGGATAGGGCTCAGGATGTTGTCAGTGGTTTAAAGGGCTGTACTCAGGCAATCCTGCGGCGCGCCGTTGAAAATCCGGTATCAAAGCTGACTTTAAATGACCGTCTGGAGAAACACCGGAAGGAAATCATCTACGATATCAAACAAGCCATTACGGTCGGGCTCATGAATGGTGACCGGTACAGCACGATGGCTGGTAGGATTAAGCAGTCTGTGGATGGCAGCTATAAGAAAGCTATCCGGATATCCAGGACAGAGACACACCGTGTTCGGGAAGCAGGCAATCTGGACGCTGCTAGATCGGTACAAGAAGCGTTATCTTCTGGGAATGTCCCGCTGCAGATGATGAAGGTCTGGAAAACCATGAAAGACGAGCGGGTCCGGCCAGCGAAGCAGAAGGGCAGGAATAAGCAGTATGATCACCGGAAGATGGATGGAGTAGCAGTCAAAATTGACGAGGAATTTATTCTTCCGAGCGGCGCAAAGACTATGGCTCCGGGACAGAGCGGTGTTGCCGGTGAGGACATTAACTGCAGGTGTTACCTGAGCTATGAGCTGCGCAAAGTAGATGAAGAGTCAGTAAAGCAGACTGGAGGCAAGCAATACACTCCGTACGATGAAAATGATCCCAGAGATATCTTTGCCGCGAAGGAGTATAGGAAGATCAGTAGAGATAACAGTGATGTTAAGAAAATTGCACGGAATACTGATTTCACGGAAAAAGAAGTACAGCAAATAAAACGTCATATTTTTTACAATAAGCATCAAAAGTATGATGGCTATGGAATGTTGACTCCTGATTATGACATGGCAGTTGCGTGGAAGCGATTGCGTGAGGGGAAGCCAGAAGAACGTGATATTTTACTTTTACATCATGAATTACTTGAAAGTACGCTGGAAAAAGAATATAATTTAACTATCTCAGAAGCTCATAAAAGAGCTAAAAAGCAGTTTGACTGGGAAAAGGAACTGATAAAAGCAGTTGGAGAAGGTGGTGAACGTTTTGGTATACTGTGATTACAAAGAACATACGGAAGACTCAGTAACGTATGCTTATGGCGGTGATTATGAAGATATTACTGGTATTTTGGTTTTTCATTTCAATGATGATTTGATCGAAATTGCAAAAGAACCAAATACTGAGCCAGCACCAATGCGTCATATAAAGAGTCTTTATGGAACTCAAAGAGAGAATTTTAAAAAGGGAGTATTTAAGAAAAAGATATCCTATGAATCATGATATTTACCAGTTATATGTTTTCGAGCCTTACAATTGCAATATAGAATAGCGCTTTCAGAGTTTGTAAAGGAGTATGGAATCGAATGGAAAGAACTGAAATAATGGGTAAAGATGTGATACTCCATAAGGAGATGTCGCAGCAGGAGCGGGAGAAGGAGCTTGAGCGGTTAAAAGCAGAAAGCGATAACTTAAAAAAATGGGAAGAGTAGATACCACCAGTCAGTAGGCCGGTGGTATTTTTGTACCCATTTATAAGAATAATTGCGACGTCGCAAATGAAAGAAGGTGATCTTATGGGGCTTATATCGTGGATCAGGCAGAGGTTTTTCAGAAAGAAAGAGTGCTGCCACCACTACCGTAAGCACTGGAGCCGGGCTTCCGGTCTTTATGGCAGTTATGTGCGGCGGTGTACCAAATGTAATAAGATCGAGTAGTAAGCACGCAGAGATGCGTGTTATTTTTATGCCCTAAGATAAGGCGTTAAACTGTCTGACCGTCACTCCCGGAATGTGGGGCGGTGAAACTTAAATGTGGAGCAATCTGGTGCCACTCCCGGAATGTGGGGTACCTGGCTGCGACTCGAAAGGAGCAGAAAATGAAATTATCAAAGCTTAAGAAGTTACTGGAGACAGAAGCCATCAGCCAGGAAGAGTATGACGAGATGGCAAAGACTGCCGAGGATGACACTCAGGATGATGATGATAATCCTGGTGACGATGGCAAGAATGGTTCGGACGATGATCCGAACGATGATCTGGATGCCAGGATTGCAAAGGCAGTCCAGACTGCAGTTGACCGTGCCACTAATAAGCTGGGGAACGAGAATAAGAAGCTCAAAGATCAGCTAAATGCGGAGCGCAAGAAAAATCTGTCTGCAGATGAACTGAAGAAGGTGGAGCTGCAGGAGAAAGAGGATGCCATCACCCAGAAAGAAAATGAACTGAAGGAGAAGGAAAACCGCATGTATGCCATCAAGGCCCTGAAAAAGGCAGAGCTGGATGACGGCAGCGAGGATACCCTCGATCTGGTTGATTTTGTCATGGGTGAGGATGAGACTGCAATCGACCTGAAGGTGAAAGCGCTGCAGAAGTTTGCGCAGCGGATCATCAAGAACACCACGGACGGTATTTACAAGACCAATGGCCGAATTCCTGGAAAAGGCGGTGCCGGCGGCGGTAAGGATAATCCGTGGAGCAAAGAAAACTGGAACTTAACAAAACAGATGGAGCTGGAAATCAATGACCCGGAGTTAGCCAAATCGTTGAAGGCCAGCGCCGGAAAATAGAAAAGGAGTGAATGACACATGGCAGCAACTACTATTGCGAACCTGCAGATTGTACCTAGTAAATTTGCAGAATATATTTTAGAGAGAACTACTGAGAAATCCGCACTTGTCAGAAGCGGCATTGCTGTTTCTGATCCGACCGTGTCCCAGATTATCAACGGAAGCCCGAAGGGCGGTAACATCATTACCATGCCGTACTACAAGCCGCTGACCGGTGAGGATGAGGTATTTGGTGAGGAAGAGCTGGGAATCGATAACGTTGATACCGACAGTGTGATTGCTGCCCTGCTGATCAGGCAGAAAGCATGGGGCGATACCGATCTTTCCCGTGTTATGGGTGGAACCGATCCGCTGGCAGCTATCGCAAACCTTGCCTCTGACTGGTGGATCGGCAGAGAGCAGGCTATTATCATTGCCACTTTAAATGGTATTCTGGATCCGTCCAAAGGTGCTCTGAAAGCACATGTCCTGGACGTATCCAATGTAAAAAGTACCGATTGTGTTATCAGCGTAGATAATACACTGGATGCAAAAAATCTCATGGGAGACGCAGCAGATAAACTTGGTATGGTATTTATGCATAGTGCTACCTATACCCAGTTACAGAAACAGCAGAAGATTGAGACAGAATACAATTCTGATCTGAAGGTGAAGATCAATACCTACCTTGGCTATGAGGTTACCGTTGATGATGGTCTTCCGTGTGATACTTCAACAGGAACTTATACCACCTACTTCATGGGTAAGGGAGCTTTTGCCCGTAACGATGGTATGCCTCAGCATCTGGTAGGTGTAGAGACTGACCGTCAGAAGCTGAAAGCTTTAAACATCCTGATTAATAGGCGTGCGCTTGTTATGCATCCGAATGGACTGTCTTGGAATGCAAATGCTGCATTAACTGGCGGAAAGAAGTACGCAGCAAATGCAGATCTTGAGAAACCAGCAAACTGGACTTTGAAAAAGGATCATAAGAATATCCCAATCGTAGCCCTTAAACACAAACTGGCCTACATTCCAGAATAATGACATCGGATGAATTTCGTAATCTGGATCTTCCAGTAGAGAATTCAGACCAGCTGTATGCAGAAAGCGGTCTGGAATGGCTGCGAGACAATACAACCCTGGAAGTGGACCTTGCTGATCCGGAGACGATTAAGAGTCTTCCGGCATCGGCAAGGCTCTTTTTGGTTAAGTATTGCGAGTTGCTGGGTAGAGATCTGGGGGTCACTTCTGAGACTGTTGGGCCAATGTCTCAGAGCTTTTCTTCGGATTCCGTCTCAAAGCAGACCGCCAATCTCGCAAGGCAGATTTTAAAACCATGGTTGAAACCAGAGGTGACTTTTATTCCATGTCGGAGGCGATGGCTGTGAAAGTCAAATGGAAGACGAAAAACAACCTGCTTCCCACAATGGAAGCTGCAGTCCGGCAGTTGAACGGAAGAAAAGTCACAGTCGGTGTATCTGGAGCGGATAACGCCTATCTGGCTATGATCCATGAGTACGGCTGCAAGATTCAGGTAACGGACAAGATGCGGGCTTATTTGCACCAGCATGGCCTGCATCTGAAAGCCGGTACAGAGTATATTACGATTCCAGAGCGGTCTTTTTTGCGAAATGGTTATGATCAGAACCGTGATCAGGTGCTGGCCAGCGCAAGAACGGCTCTGGATGCTGTAATGATCGGAACGATGGCTCCGGATAAGTATCTGGAGATGATCGGCATCCTGCTGTCATCTGCGATCAAGAACTATGCGGTGTCTCTGAATACGCCACCAAACCATCCGTACACAGTAGCGCAGAAGGGCAGTAGCAATCCTCTGGTTGATACCGGAGATATGATCGAGTCTATTACTTATGAGGTGTCATGATGAAACAGTTATTTAACTTTAAACGTCTCATAAAAAAATACAGCGTGCCCTGTGAACTGCTTGCGGAGTCAGCTTCCGGCAGTTATGTTGGCGGAGAGTGGGTACCGGGCGTCGCTGCGGAATCTAAGATGATCAATGGGGCAGTGATTCCTATGACCACCAAAAAGATTTACCAGAGCGGTGGCACATATACAGAGCAGGACCGGGAATTTATCACGGATACAGAGATCCCGTTGAAAACAGAACACTACATTGTCTATAAAGGGGCAAGGTACAAGGTGCAAGAGAACACAGATTATTCCGATTATGCGGGATTTTACGCGTATGATCTGAAACGAGTGGAGGTGCTTGAACAGTGATAGATCAGGAATCTATGAACCGACTGATCACGTCTGGTTTGAAGTCAGTAACCGGTTGTGAAGTGGTGAAGTCCAATATCGCCAACGCACCCATTCCACCGTATCCGTATATCTCATTTACGATCATCCGGACTGAAACCGAAAAAGGCACCTATTCCGATGCAAATGGTACGAGATATATCCCTCTGCACCAGACCTGGAGCTTTACAATACAGGGAAATAAGGACAATGATGCGCAGCACATTGCCTTACTGGCAAAAGACTGGCTGGAAGAGGCAGGCAGAATCGATCTGAACGATGGTGGCGTGGTAGTACAAAGTGTGGGGGATATATCTAACCGAGACACGCTGCTTACAGTCGGATATGAGTTCCGGAAGGGATTTGATGTGGTGTTCTCGTTGATGAATGAGATTCAGGGCACCGCTAGTGAAACAATTGATACAATAGAATTGACAAGGAGTGATGAATAACATGGCAAAGAATGATATTACAGTAAAGCTTTCCAAAGCCCGCGTGATCGGCAGTGCTGGATTCGGTGTGCCGCTGATCATTCAGGGTAAGGCAAATGCCGCAAAGGATTATGCGGAGTATGACAGCCTGGATGCAGTCCTGGAAGCGGGATTTACTTCGGATACTCCTGTGTATAAGCAGTGCGCGAAGCTGTTTATCCAGGAAGACCGTCCGAACAAGGTTGCGATTTGTGTGGGTACAGGGAAAGTTACGGAAACCTTAAATCTGATCAAGGCGCAGGATTTCCGCCAGATCATCCCGGTTTTTGGTACCGAAGATGATACTCTGAAGGAATTGGCTACCTACGTGGAGGCAACGGAGGACCGGATGCTGTTCGTAAAGGTATCTGACACCTCCAGCCTGGAAGCTGTCGGCAAAATGGATCGTACCCTTGGTATTGTCTATGCCGGCGAAGAGGAGGGCGTGGAGGGCGCTCTGGTGGGTGCTACGGCTGGTTATACAGCAGGCTCTTTCACCTACAAGAACATTATCCTGAAGGGAATTGAGCCGGAACTGCTGACGGATTCCCAGATTGAAGCAATCCATAAAATTGGCGGCATCTGCATCGTGCAGAAAGCCGGTGATGTGGTAACCAGCGAGGGAACCGTGCTGAGCGGCGAGTACGCGGATATCATTGACAGCAAGGATTATGTGATCCGGAATATCACCTATAAGTCTCAGAAGCTGCTGAACAATTCCAAAAAGCTTGCATTTGACAACACTGGAATCAGCCAGCTGGAGGGTGTGGTAACCAATGCAATGAGAGAAGCGTTTCTTTCCGGCATTATCGCTCAGGATGACGAAGGACAGCCGATGTATTCCACAAACTTTGCTACCAGGGCAGATATTCCGGCTGCAGATCGCGCGGCACGAAATTACAAGGGCGGCAAGTTTAGTTTTAGCCTGGCTGGCGCGATCCATTACGCAACTATTAACGGCACAATTGAGGAGTAAAGGAGGCAATATGGCTGCAGTTAAGACTTACAATCCCAAAGACTGTGTGATTACGGTTGGCGGTGTGTACATCACCGGTCTTGGAGAAGACATGGTGAAGTGTGAAAAAGATGAGGATAATTTCACCACCAAGGTAGGCGCCCAGGGTGATGTTGTGGTGAATCAGAGCTGTAATGATCTGGGAACCATTACCATCAGCGTGCAGGGCACCAGCCCACAGAAAAGTTACCTGATTGGCTTAGCCAATGCGGGAACATTGTTTGATATCTGGGTGCTCAACAAATCCATTGATGAAAAAGTTGGCGGTTCCCAGGCCATGGTAAAGAAAACCCCGGAGCTTGGTCAGGCAGCAGAGCTGGATGACCGGGAGTTTGAGATCCAGGTATTTGATTATACGGTAAATTAATGTCAGGAGTGCTTTCCTTCGGGATGGCACTCTTTTTTGGAAGGAGACAAACAATGGATAAGAGTAAATTTTACACGGTGGAAAAAGAAATCAACGGAACTAAGTATGTGGCGCAGTTTTCCGGTTTGTCTGTGGCTGTACGCGGTGTGGATAGTTCCTACATTGATGGAACTACTACCACCAGTACAGAGAAACTCGGTCAGTACATCCTGGATAACGTAATCGTAGAGCCGAAGGGGCTCACTGCAGACAGCTTCGACACGATGGAAGAATACAACGCGGTAACTACCTGGGGCCGTGACGTTATGTACGGCAAGTTTCGAAAAGAATCTAACGCAAACGGAGCTAAAGCAAAGGGCTAGTCAGCATTGGGACTGGTGGCGTCTGGTATTGGACGCCGGCATGGATTACAACACGGTATTTAACCAGATGTCACCATTGGAAGTAGCTGAAGCAAACGCAGCTTATGACCTGCTCCTGGAAGCGAGAAGAAAAGCTGCGGAAAAGTAACGAAGGCAGGTGATTGGAATGTCTACGATCCGGGAAGATGTTGTAACAATCGGATTTGAGGTTGAGCAGAATCCCTTTGCGGACCTTACTTCTGATTTGAACAGCATTGATGCAAAGCTTGGTATCCTGGAAGATACAGAGAGCGGTCTGAAGAATATCGAAAAGAGCGCAGAGGACGCAACGGATCAGATGGACAGCCTGGCCAACAGCATTCATGCTCCCCCGATTGATAAATTGGTCGATGGAGTAAAGAAGCTGGGTACGGGGCTGGCTCATCCGAAAAAAAGTTTTAAGTCTCTGGCTGATTCGGCAAAGCAGCTGGCAAAAGAAAAGCTGGATGCTGGCATAAAGAAACTTCCGGGACCGCTTCAGACGGCGGCCAAGACCGGAGAAAAGCTGCTTGGAAGCCTGGGAAAGGTTGCAAAGTTATCGTTTAAGACTGCAGCGTCAGGGATTAAGAGTATTGCTACCAATGCGGCTGGTGCTGCAGCATCGGCTGGGAAATTTGCGGTAAAAGGACTTGCTGCTGGAATAACTGCAGCAACAGTAGCTGCAGTTGGACTCGGAACAGCTGCGGTAAATGTTGGAGCTGGTTTCGAAGCATCTATGAGCCAGGTTGCCGCAACAATGGGCATGACTGCCGGCGAAGCGGATTATTCTAATGAGCAGTACGCAATGCTGGCCAATACCGCAAAGGAAATGGGTGCTGCAACCAAGTTCTCTGCTGCAGAATCTGCGGAAGCGTTGAATTATATGGCGCTGGCCGGATACGATGCAGAAAAGGCATGCGGTGCATTGCCAACGGTCTTGAATCTGGCATCTGCTGGTGGAATGGACCTGGCGGCAGCATCAGACATGGTCACTGACAGTATGTCGGCTCTTGGCATTGAGGCAACGCAGGAGAACCTGACTAAATTCGGTGATCAGCTCGCAAAGACAGCACAGAAGTCCAATACCAGCGTGTCACAGCTGGGTGAGGCGGTCTTAACTGTAGGTGGTACTGCAAAGACCTTAGCGGGAGGAACCACGGAGCTCAACACTCTGCTTGGTATTATTGCAGATAACGGTGTAAAAGGTGCTGAAGGCGGAACAGCACTGCGTAATATCATGTTATCCCTGCAGGCGCCAACCGATATGGCGGCCAAGAAGATGAAAGCTCTTGGACTCAGTGTTTATACGGCAGAGGGTAAAATGCGGCCGATGAACGACATCCTGAATGATCTAAATAAGTCCATGGACGGTATGAGTGATCAGAAAAAGCAGGATGCACTATCGACCATTTTTAATAAAAATGACCTGAAGTCCGTAAATGCTCTACTGGCAAATTCTGGTGACCGGTATAACGAGCTTAGTGGTTATGTTGAAGATTCTGCAGGTGCGATGGAGAACATGGCTAAGACCATGAACGACAACCTTACCGGGCGGATCACAGAGTTTAAGAGTGCCACAGAGGGTACTGGCATTGCCATTTATGAAGCACTTGGCAGCAGCAACTTAAAAGATGCTGTGGCCAAGGCATCCGGATGGATGACGCAGCTCACCAAAGCAACCGAAAAAGGCGGTTTAAGCGGCCTGGTAGAGGAAGCCGGTACCGTTGCTTCGGAGGTTGCCGTGACGGTGGCAGATCAGCTGCCTAGTCTGGTGCAGGGTGGTGTTTCCATCGTACAGTCTCTGGTTTCTGGCATCGACCAGAACCGGGGCAGCATTGCACAGAGCGTTATGCTTGGATTAAGCACTATGTTGACTGGAATCATGAAGCTGGCACCACAGCTACTCAGCCTTGGAGCCGGAATGCTACTTTCTTTGTTGCAGGGATTGGATCAGCAGATGCCTGGCATCCTCTCGGCTGGACTTACAGCTGTTGACAATTTGTGCGCTGGCCTTATAGCAAATGGTCCCGCCATTATTCAGTCAGGAATCAATATCATTTTGCAGTTGTTAAACGGGCTGATTTCTGCGGCACCTACAATTCTGACAACAGGTATTCAGCTGGTGATCATGCTGATACAGGGACTTATCGGGGCAATCCCGCAGCTGATTCAGGCGGTGCCACAGCTGATTAGTGCCATTGTAACCACAATCATGAGTGTTAACTGGCTGCAGCTTGGGATTGATATCGTAAAAGGTATTGGCTCTGGAATTATTGATGGTGTGAAAGGTTTATTTGGCAAGGGAAAAGATGCCGGTAAAGAAGTATCCGACGGAATCGACAGCAGTACCCCTTTGGTAACAGCATCCACGACAAACCAGATGACACAGATGAGTACGGCAGCAGATGCTGGCTTTTCCACGATGATCCAGAATGCGGGTCAGTTTTCTACTGACTTTACCGGAAAGATTGATGAAACCAATCTGTATGCGTCTGGTGAGAATATCATGCTGGGACTTAACAATGGCATGCTGGCCATGAGACCTACTGTCATCGGGACTGCAGAGGGGATTGCGGCAGATGTGAAAAATGCGGTAAATGGGTCTTTGGATATTCATAGTCCTTCCCGTGTCATGGAAGATAGCGGACAGTTCACAGATCTTGGTCTGGTAAAAGGTATGCGGAATTATTCCGGCAAGGTTGATCAGACTGCTCAGGAAATCGGAGATTCTGCTGCATCCAGAATGTCACCAATCCGGAGCCGGTACAGCCCGGACAGTTCTTCGGTTACCAATAACCAGAGCACCAGTAATGTAAGTACCTATAGCCCGTCATTTAACCTTACTCTGAATGGAGCAAGTGCCAGTGACAGTAATGAGCGGAAGGTAAAACGCTGGGTGCGTGAAGCAATCCGAGAAGCCATGGACGGTATGGGACGTACCAATCCGGAACTAAGGGAGGTGTAACGTGGCACTGATCAATGATATTTATATTTTTGTAGAGTCTGAGGATGTGGCGCGGGAAACTTCCATCAGCAGCCATCCGGTAGAGGAGGGGATTGACCTGACTGATCATGTCAGGCAGTCCCCTCTGGTGTTAAGTCTTTCAGGGGAACTAGTTGGAAGTGACTATGAGGACGATATCGCACAGCTGGAACGTCTGCAGAAGGATGGGGAGCTGGTGGAGTATACTGGAATTAACATTCTCTCATCGGCGCTGCTCACGAAGTTTACTACCACGCACACTGGCTCTGTCAGGGGTGGCTGTACGTTTTCGGCGGAATTGAAGGAAATCCGGATTGCTTCCAGTCCATATTCTGCTGGCAGCGGAAGCAGTTCTGATCAGCAGGTAGAAGAAGTATCTGCGCAGGGCACATCAGCTGTAAAGACACATACGGTGAAACATGGAGATACTTTATGGAGTATTGCAAAATCCTATTACGGAAGTGGTGCTTCATATCCGAAGATTTTTGACGCCAACAGAAATATCTTGTCTGACCCAAATAAGATCAAGCCTGGTCAGATTTTAACCATACCATAAGGAGGCAGATGTGAAAGATAGAATTGTAGTAAAAAAAGATCAGATCCCTTATGGTTTTAATATTGCCCTTGGAAATGAAAAATTCAATATGAGGTTCGCCTATAATCGACAGGCGGATCTTTTTACTGTGAGTCTTTATCGGGACGGTGTGGTTTTATGTTATGCAGAGCCGCTTATCTATGGAGTGCCCCTGTTCCAGGAGGTGTATGAAGCAGGGAAATTCCCTGTGCTAGACATTGTGCCATTGGACGAATCTGGTCAGGAGAATAACGTGACTTGGGATAATTTCGGAGAAACCGTGTTTTTAACCATTGATAACGGGAAGTGATGCTGATGAAAAAGAGTTTTGTAATAAAAGGTACGGGCAGAGACCTGGATTCCAGAATCGTGGAGTCCATACGCCATCTGGAAAGTGAAATTATACTGGAGACAGAACAGGCAGACACAAGCGGTTTATATCATCATACAGTGACCATTAAAATTGGAGATATTACCATTGACAATGAAGAACTTGATTGTGAGTTTGATATTCCTTTTGATGATGATACAGAAGCTGATGAGGCAGAAATTATTGTTTACAATATTTCAGACACGACGATCCAGAACATAAAAAGGGATGCGCAGATTTCTGTAACAGCAGGATATGGGGACGATACTGGAATCATTTTTTCGGGAATTATATCAAAAGTGCGGTCATATTATTCGGGTAATGACAGGGTGACAGAGATTTATGCTATCGATCAGGCTGTTCTGAAAGAACGTGAATTAAAAAGTAAATCATATGCTAAAGGAACAAAAGCCAGTAAAATTTTACAGGATCTGATCAGTCAGGTTGGCATTCCGGTTGCGGTATTTGCGCCTAAGCGTGACCACACATATAAGGATAAGTCTACTGTGGATGGCGGGCTTATGGAAAATATCCGGAAGTATGCAAAGGTATGCGGAGTGTCAGCGTACATCTGTAAAGGGCAGATATACGTCAGACACATCCTGGATGGTGATGGCCTGGATTTTACTTTATCTTCGGATACCGGTCTATTGAGTCTGTCAGAATTTGAAGAGGAGCAGACCGCAGAGGATTTTAAAGACACAGTAAAAGGCTATGAAATGACCATGCTTTTACAGCACCGCATTACAACAGCCAGTCTGATCCATGTGCAGAGCCGCAATGTTACCGGTGTGTACCGTGTCCGGGAAGGCAGACATACATATGATGGCACAGATTTCCTGACAAAGGTCAAGGCGATTGAATGCCCTGCAGCAGCAGAAACTCCAGAAGATGAGACAACAACTTCCAATCTTCCAAACCTGGTGGGCTACAGCGGAGTATCTATTGTAGACGGCTTAAAATCTGCAGGAGCAGATAGTTCCTATGCTTACCGGAAAACGCTGGCTGATCAGCTTGGAATCCAAGGGTATTCCGGTACTGCGGCACAAAATCTGGAAATGCTCAGAAAACTGGGCGCGAAGGTAGGGTGATAGGATGAAAGGAACTGTGTTTCAGGGCATGATCGAACAGGCCCTTTTGCAGGTACATACAGGATTTTTTGCAAAGGTTACAGCGGTCAGCGGGAATCTGGCTACTGTGCAGCCGCTTAACTTGGTAAAGGCGGTTGGTGGACAGGCACAGAAACAGGCTGTTATACCAAACTGCCCAGTGCTGGATAGCGCAGTGAAGTTCCTTTCACTGTCACCGGCTACGGTACGCAGAGTGCAGGCTGGAGATACTGTGTATTGTGTTTGCGCAGACCGGGATATATCGGAAACGAGAACAGGAAGCTTTGCCACGCCAATCCCAGGACATCATACACTGGATGGAGCGGTGGTTGTTGGAATTATGTGAGGTGCTTATGAAATGTTTTGCTTTGGATGAAAGCGGGGATGTGGTCCTGAATCAGAATGATATTCAGATGGCTCAGGGGACAGACTTGATCATGCAGAAAATTCGCCAGGTGTTAAGAACCAACCGTGGTGAATGGTCATTTGACGAAAAAGAAGGTATCCCGGTGCGGAAAATCCTGAAAAAGAATCCAAACATTGCAATGATCCGGGATTATGTCCGGAGCGCTATTAATCAGGTAGACGGCTCTCTGCAGATGACTCGTTGTGACATCGCAACGGAAGGGCGTGTGCTTAAGATTAATTTTACTGTATCTGGTGCATCTGGCCAGACTACAGCAGAAATGGAGGTATAACAATGGTTCTGACAGACAAAGGGTTTCAGCGTCCAACCTATGACGATCTGCTTACCCGGCAGGAGAACAGAGCGAAAACGCTGTTTGGAGAGGATATCGATACCAGCAGTCAGTCCATCCTTGGCAAGTACATCCGGCTGAATGTGGAAGATCTGGCAGAGTGCTATGAACTTCTGGAAGAGATTTATTATGCAATCTTTCCGGGAAGTGCCCGAGGACAGAGCCTGGACCGGCGCTGTGTGTTTGCCGGTATTACCAGAAATCCAGCTACTGCAGCAAGTTTGAAAGTACGGGTTTACGGTAATACAGGTGCAATCGTGCCGGCAGCCTTTATGTTGGTCGGTAACGGTAAGGAGTTTTATGTCGATGTTGATTATACGGTAGGTGGTGAAGGGTATGCGGACTGTTATGCTAACTGTACGGAGCCCGGAACTGGTGGAAATCTGACTGTTGGAACAGAAATTACAATTGTAAACCCAGATCCAGATCTGGAACGAGCGGAGCTTCTGGCAGTTGATACATATGGAGAGGATCGCGAAACAGATACCGCTTTGAGAATCCGCTATAAAAAGGCTGTTGCTGGATCTGGAAGTGCTACAGCGAATGCTATTCGCGGTGCTTTGTCTCGTATCGCACAGGTAGATGGTGTAGCTATAGCAGAAAATGATACAGAATCAACTGTTGATGGTCGTCCACCACATTCGTTTGAGTGTTATGTATTTGCACCGGAAAGCCAGGATCAGGAAATCGGAGAAGCTATTTTTTCTAAAAAACCTATTGGAATCAGGTCTGTTGGAACGGTGGAGGTACAGGTGTTAGATGATGGAAACAAGCCGCATACAGTTCGCTTTTCCAGGACTAAAAAGAAGATAGTGTATATCAAGATGAAGGTTCTGACGAATCAGTTTTTTGAAAATGACGGTGTTGCTCAGATCAGGGAAAGTCTGCTGGAGTATATCAATAACCTGGCAAATGGGGATTCGGTATATTTATCCAGTTTGTATGGATATATCCATGATGTTCATGGCGTCGTCAATGTCCAGGAGTTGTCCATATCCACGGATGGGGAAACTTTTTCCATGGCAAACATTATTATTGAGGACCATGAGATGGCGCGATGCGAAGCAGATGATATCGAAGTTGAGGTGGTGTCGTGAAAGGTATAAAAGGCCTTCCGGATTGCTACCGGAAGGATGTAGATAGCAATAATTATAAATTATTGGAACTTAACCAGTTAGCCACATCAGAGTTACGTATGGATATTCAGATGGTATTTGATTGTTTGGATTTAAATCAAGCAAGCGGCAAGACTCTGGAATTGTATGGGGATACGATGGGACAGCGCAGAGGTTTACTGAATGATGAGCAGTATCGCTATATGATCTTATCCCAGATCGGCCGGAATGTAGTGCAGGGAGATTACAACTCTATTATGCATGCATTGGTATTGATGTTTGGCAGCAAAATGGGGGACATTACCATGGACGATTTGGAAATCGTGGAGGATGATCGTCCCTGTGTGGTAAAGCTGACGAAGTTTCCGGTTTTTGTGTTGGTTAATGCAGGTTTTTCTAGCCGTCAGGCAGTAGCTATGATCGAGACATTACTTCCAATCTGTGTAACTTTATCTGCAGATAACTTTGAGGGTACATTTGAGTTTTCAGATTCTGTGAATGAGTATGATGAATCTGCAGGTTTTGGAGACATTGAGCAGACTGTAGGCGGTTATCTGGGGCTGTATCTGGGAGATGATGATAAAATCCCGGTATTGCCGATTTAGGAGGAGTAGACTATGAATTTTGAGGAAAAGATTCCAGATTGGGATAATGTAGGGGTAGAACCGGATGCACAAATGAAGAAAGATGGCTTTAAAGCTGGATATAAGCCACCGGCAGCGTACTTTAACTGGTTTTTTAATCGAATTTCAGCATCAGTCAAAGAATTACAAGAAAAAGCCGGGAATAAAATCGATGATAAATTAGATGCCTCTGGTGGTGATATATCAAAAACTGTGGTCACGACTGCGGAAGTATGTCAGGCGAAGTATCCAGTACCGGCAATAGGAGATAGTATGGGCATGATCCTTGGCAAGGTGCAGAAGTTTTTCACTGATATAAAAAGGGCAGCAGAACCGGCTAATGTAACACTTACAGCAAGCGGCTGGACGGGAGATGCAGCCCCATATAGCCAGACAGTTGAGGTAGAAGGTGTTACAGCAGAAGATAATCCCATCTTTGTAAGTCTGCTGGAAGATGGGGCTCCTGCAGAAACCCAGAAAGCATATATGAAAGCTTTTGGTATCATCGCTTCTGGTACGGGGACAACGGCAGAAGGCAGCGTGACTTTTAAGGTTTACAAAAAGCCGGAAACTGACATTATGATCGGGCTAAAAGGAGTGTAGCAATGGGAAGAATATTAATGACTGGCGGAGGCGGAGGTGCCGATTTAGATGTGATCACAGCTGAAGCAGATGATATCTTATCTGGGAAAGTGATCGTAGATAAGGATGGCAATCCTTTAACAGGTACACTAATCCTCAGTGGCGACGCTGGAGCCAGTGATGTGTTATCAGGTAAAACTTTCTATACCACTAATCCCAAAAGCAAGCAGACCGGCACCATGGGTACGATGGGCGGTGGAACTTATACGCCTAAGGCAGCTCAGCAGACAGTATCATGCAGTGGTAAGAAAATGACCGGTAATATTGTTATCAAAGGTGATGGGAATCTAACTGGCAATAATATACTTTATGGGAAGTCGATATTCGGTGTTTCGGGTAATGTGAGACAATTTGCATCTCGTTATGGGCAAGTAACTTCAGACAGTAACTATTATGTAACATTATCTCTTGGCTTTTATATTCAAAGTTGGATGTTTATGGCGGAAAATGGCCCACATGACTTATCTACTTCTTGCCCTTGGAATCCGACTAAGCAAGGTATAATATTGCCCAATTATACATTGGTTTCTCCAACTCGAAGCGGAACAACTTTTAAAGTAAAAGTTACAACCCCAAATAAGAAGTACAATTACTACGTTACAGGATACTATTAATAATAACCAACAATTCTAACGCTATGAGAGCCATCTTGTCTCACTGGCATGACAATGTTGTTATAACCATATCTTGCTGGACCAGTATTAGGCTGATAGCCCATATTTCCATAAACAAAATAGTTATATCCATCGTAGCCAGTAAAGCTTACACCTTTACTGAGATAGGCATATGCGGTTACAGAGAGTGGTGTAAACCCAAATCCTGTTATTTTTAAATAAGGCAAATATGTTGAACCATTGTTCATAACATATGTAAATGTTCCAGAGCCACTGGTGTTTACGTTCCCAGTCCAAACTGCATACTTGCGCACATTACCTGAAACTCCAAAAATGGACTTCCCATAAAGTATATTATCAACAGGTAATGGGGAGGTGGTGCAGAAATTTGTAGAAAAAAATAAAAAGATATTAACAGTATATCATAAATAATCAGAAAGGAAAGGCGTATGAAAGCATTAGTAATCTATGATGCAACCGGAAAAATCTGGTCAATCTTTTACGGAGAAGACCAGGTTCCACAGGGGCTTCTGGCATTATTTGTGGACATCCCGGATGGAGGTCAGCTGGAACGTATTGATGTGACAAATCCAGATGATCCAAAGCCGGTATTCACTTACTTACCAGAGTCAGATATTGGAAAATTACAGAACCGGGTAACAGAACTGGAAAACCAGCTCACCGAAGCCCAGTTAGCTCTTACCGAGCAGTATGAAGCTAATCTGGCACTGGAAGATGAAGTCACTAACACTCAGTTAGCATTGACTGAACTTTACGAAGCAAACCAGACCACTACAACCACAAAGGAGGCTTAATCATGGCAAGCTACATGGCAACAGTATATGCGGACCTGATCCGCAAGGGAAAGAAAAAAATTGATGATGTTCCAGAGAAGATTAGAGCAGAAGTTGAGGCATTATTAAATGCTTAGGCTGCTGCTCTTTTTATTACTCAGGAAGGAGGTGAATGAAATGGCTGTTATTTATGCAACCCTTATTGTTAAGGGAAAGAAAACCTACGCACAGGTACCAGAAAAGATCAAGCCACAGGTAAAGCAGGTTTTGATCGACCTGGAGTGCGAAGATCTGATCACGGAGGAGTAAGTCATGGAATCAATCATGCAGTACATATCTGTGCATTGGGTTTCATGGGTGCTTGGGATCATCTCTGTATTGCTTTCCGGAGCATATCATAAATTATCCAAACAGTTAAAGGCTGATCGTGCCAGAACAAATGCTATTAATGCAGGAGTTCTGGCACTCCTCCATGACCGTCTTTACCAGGCATGTACATTTTATTTAAAAAGGAAATATTGTACCTTGGAAGACAGAGACAATCTGGAGTATATGTTCAGGCCATATAAAGCATTGGGTGGAAATGGAACCGGAGAAGATCTTTATAACAGATGTCTGGCTTTACCATATGAGCCG
>OASW01000278.1_pt1 | contig 19380 bp, 20 predicted proteins | sample 1475831 | NCBI WGS metagenome assembly OASW01 (sample SAMEA2579927, study PRJEB22360) | human gut metagenome
TTAAAACTGTTGAGAGAGATTTATGGACGAAAAAAAGCGGAAAACAATATTATGGAAACTGTTCATATCTACGCTATATTTAAGTGCGTTTACTTTCGGTGGTGGATATGTCATTGTTACGCTGATGAAAAATAAATTTGTAGATGAATACCATTGGATAGAAGAAAATGAAATGCTTGATTTAGTGGCAATAGCACAATCCTCCCCCGGGGCCATTGCGGTAAACGGAGCAATCGTTGTAGGTTATAAACTGGCGGGGGTTGTGGGAATATTCATAACAATTCTGGGAACCATTCTGCCACCTTTTATTGTTTTGACAGTAGTATCTATATTTTATAATGCGTTTAAAAGCGATTGGTTGATCAGCCAGTTGCTTGAAGGAATGCAGGCAGGGGTGGGTGCAGTAATAGCATCTGTCACGGTGGATATGGCAGCACCAATTGTTAAAGAGAAGAACCATCTGTCTTTGATCATTATGTGTGTAGCATTTATTGCAGCATGCGTGTTTAGCGTAAATGTAGTGTATATTGTAATAGCATGTGGGGTAATTGGTGTAATACGCACACTTCTATTAAAAAGGAGAAGCGTAAAATGATGTATTTACAATTATTCTTGAGCTTTATTCAGGTCGGAATATTCAGTTTTGGCGGTGGATATGCAGCTATGCCGTTGATTCAGAGTCAGGTAGTTACTAACCATAGGTGGCTTACCATGTCAGAATTTACAGATCTTATTACAATATCGCAGATGACCCCCGGACCTATTGCAGTTAATTCGGCAACTTTTGTAGGACTCAAGATTGCAGGTGTACTCGGGGCAGTGGTCGCTACGTTTGGATGCATTTTGCCGTCCTGTATTATTGTAACCGTGTTAGCAAAATTGTATCTAAAGTATAGAAGCGTGGATATGATGCAGGAGGTATTGCATTCACTTCGCCCTGCAGTAGTAGCAATGATAGCGTCAGCGGGAATTTTGATTCTTATGACGGCTTTTTGGGGAAATGGTACGGTTACCTTTGTTAAAACAAAATGGGTTATGGTTTTAATTTTTATTATATGTGTAGCTTTATTGCGGAAAACAAGAATGAATCCTATTTGGGTCATGGTATTGGCAGGGATAATGAAAGTAATCCTATCGTTTGCATAAATTTTGATATGTTCACAGTGAATTGCCCATTTAATTTCTGATCCTTGCGGAAGAAATTCCATAATATCATAATGTCTAATAAAACTGTGGGACACACGGGGATAGCTCGCTTATGCTTTGCCCTATAGGGCAATCGAACGAAAAGCTCACACTTCAAGTGTTGGCTAAGTGGTGGGAGTATGTAACCCCCTATCATTTTGTGCATATTCTGTCTCATAAAAGATATGGAGTTTTCCCACGCATTTTTGTATAGTAGTTACAACGTATTGAAAAGGCAGGATGACAAAGACTATTATATGAAAAGAGGATTAAAATGGAAGAGAAGACATACCTGAAATGGCATAACAAAGTGGGGTACGGAAGCGGTGATATTGCAGGAAACTTAGTTTATGCGTTCCTGTCATCTTTTGTCATGATTTACCTGACAAATACAATTGGCTTAAATTCAGGAATCGTTGGCACATTAATTGCAGTATCCAAATTATTTGATGGTATAACGGATATTTTTTTTGGAACCATGATCGACCGGACAAAGAGCAAAATGGGTAAGGCAAGACCCTGGATGTTTTATGGTTTCTTTGGCTGTGCTATCACGCTCTACGGAGTTTTTGCGATCCCTACTAATATGGGTAAAACTGCGCAGTATGCCTGGTTCTTTATTTGCTATACCCTGTTAAACGCAGTATTCTATACGGCAAATAACATCGCATATGCAGCACTGACTTCTCTGGTAACAAAGAACAGTAAAGAACGAGTGCAGATGGGTTCTTTCCGTTTCATGTTTTCCTTTGGTACAAACCTTGCAATTCAGTCTATTACTGTAGGAGCAGTTGAGCTTCTTGGTAACGGTGCAACAGCATGGAGAATCATTGCGCTCATTTACTGTGTGATCGGTATCATCACCAATACGCTTGCTGTATTTTCCGTAAAAGAACTTCCGGAAGAAGAATTGAAATCTAATGGTTCTATGGGGATTGAGGATGATAAGCTTTCTTTCAAGCAGACTGTAAAGCTGCTGTTTGAGAACAAGTATTTTTCCATGATTTGTGTGATCTACATTCTGCAGCAGCTTCGTGCAGCAATGGTTAATGTGGGAATTTTCTTTATGACCTATGTTCTTTTAAATAAGAATTTATTTGGTGTGTTCTCCTGGGCTAACAATATCCCTCTGATCATTGCTCTGGCGATCACACCAATGCTGGTAGCAAAGACAAATGGAATGTACAAGCTGAACAAATACAGCTATGTATTTGCAAGCTTCTCCCGTCTGTTGGTAGTGTTTGCAGGTTATATGGGAAGTATCCCGTTGATGTTGTTATTTATCGCAATGACCTCCTTAGGTGAAGGTCCGTGGCAGGGAGATATGAGTGCTGTTATTGCACAGTGTTCCGAGTATACCTATTTAAAGAGCGGAAAACGTATTGATGGTTCCATGTTCTCATGCACTTCCATGGGTATAAAACTTGGCGGTGGTATCGGTATTGCTCTTTCCGGATGGCTGCTTGACATCAGTGGATATATCAATATGGACAACGCGGTTCAGCCGGCCAGCTGTATCAAAATGATGTATTTTATGTACCTCTGGCTGCCATTTATCGTTATCCTTTCTTTCTTGAATGTGGAGGGTGCAAACCGCGAATTAATTGAAAATATGCAGGAATCATAAATCAATAGCCTCTAAAGTTTTCTTTAGGGGCTTATTTTAGAAAAGGAGAAGATAGAACATGAATGCAGATATGAAATGGTTGGATAATCCGGAAGTATTCCGGGTAAATCAGCTGGAAGCGCACAGCGATCATACTTATTATGAAAGCTATGAAGCACTGGAAAAGAAGGAAAATGCACTAATCCAGTCTTTAAATGGACAGTGGGAATTTGCTTTCAGTAAGAATGTTAAGAGCAGACCGGAAAACTTCTATGAAGAGGATTTTGATGCGAAAAACTTTGATAAGATTATGGTGCCGGGCCATATTGAACTGGCTGGATATGATAAGATCCGCTACATCAATACCATGTACCCATGGGAGGGAAAAGAATACCGCAGAGGCGCCTACAGTATGGAGAGCACCGGAGACGGAGCCGGAATGTTCAGCGAAGCTGAGTATAATCCGGTAGGTTCCTATATCAAACGCTTTGATCTGGATCCGGAGCTGTGTTCCAAGAGAGTCCGTATCTGCTTTGAAGGCGTGGAAGAGGCAATGTATCTGTGGCTGAACGGTCAGTTCGTAGGATATGCAGAGGACAGCTTTACTCCTTCCGAGTTTGATCTGACACCATTCATCCGGGAAAAGGGCAATGTACTGGCGGTACAGGTGCATAAGATGAGTACGGCAGCATTTCTGGAAGATCAGGATTTCTTCCGCTTTTTTGGAATTTTCAGAAATGTTACCCTGCGTGCGGTTCCTAAGATTCATCTGGAGGATGTGTGGTTCCGCCCGGAATTGTATAAGGATAATGCGAGCGGCAAATTATCCGTAAATCTGAAAGTATCCGCACCAGAGAACCGGAAGATCAATGCCCGGTTTGTGTTAAAGGATCAGGAAGGCAGTGTTGTGCTGGAAAAATCTGCTGCCCTGCAGGAGAAAAACGGAATCTACACTGAAGAAATTCAGACAGATGATGCGCAGGTAAAAGCCTGGGACAACCATCACCCATATCTGTATCATGCATATGTGGAGCTGACGGATGAAAGCGGAAATCTGGCTGAAGTAGTACCGTATGACATCGGCTTTAGACGGATCGATGTGATCGACAAGGTGATCCATTTAAATGGGAAACGCCTGGTCCTGACCGGTGTGAACCGTCACGAGTGGAGCCCTAAAACAGGCCGCTGCATCAGTATGAACGAAATGAAGTCCGATATTGAATGCATCTTAAGAAATAATATCAATGCCGTGCGCACCTGCCATTATCCGGATCAGATCCCGTGGTATTATATGTGCGACGCAGCAGGAATCTATATGATGGCTGAAAACAACTTAGAAAGCCACGGAACCTTCCAGAAGCTTGGTGCGATCGAACCTTCCTGCAACGTGCCGGGATCAATCCCGCAGTGGAAAGAGGCTGTGGTAGACAGAGCCAGAAGCAACTTTGAAACGTTTAAAAACCATACCGCCATTTTATTCTGGTCCCTGGGAAATGAGTCCTATGCTGGGGATGATATCGAGACCATGAACACCTATTATAAAGAGAAACAAGACGGCCGCCTGATCCATTATGAAAGCTCCTTCTATAACAGAGCTTATGAAGACACAATTTCCGATGTGGAAAGCCGTATGTATGCAAAGCCGTATGAGATCGAAGAATATTTGGACAATGATCCGAAGAAGCCTTACCTCTTATGTGAGTTCATGCATGACATGGGAAACTCCATGGGTGGACTTGGCACCTATATGCACCTGATTGATAAATATGACATGTACCATGGTGGATTTATCTGGGACTTTATTGATCAGGCACTTTATGTGAAGGATGAAGTTACGGGGAAAGAAGTGCTCCGCTATGGTGGAGACTTTGATGACAGACCTTCCGATTATGAATTTTCAGGAGATGGAATTGTATTTGCAAACCGTGTGGAGAAGCCGGCTATGCAGGAAGTGAGGTATTATTATGGTTTATACAGATAATGGGAAATTGAGAGTGGTTTATGGTGACTATGTGCTCGGTGTACACGGAAAAGGGTTCGACTATACGTTCTCTTATGCTCAGGGCGGTCTGGAGTCTATTGTAAAAAACGGCTATGAATGGCTGTACCGTTGCCCGAAGCCGACCTTCTGGAGAGCACTGACAGATAATGACCGGGGAAGCAAATTCCATATTAAAAGCGGCAGCTGGATGGCAGCAGATACGTTTATCGACTGTCAGAATGTCGAAGTCATCATGGACGGTGAAATGCAGAAGCAGTATGCTCCGGACAATAATATCTATGGGGGCGATGTATCTGCAAATGAGATCATTGTAAAATTCACCTATAAGACCATCAGCAATCCTTCCGCGACGGTTCTGGTAAGCTATACTGTGACCGGAAACGGAAAAATCAGGGTGGATGTAGAATACCACGGAGTAAAGGGTCTCCCGGAGCTTCCTGTGTTTGGCATGAGATTCATTATGCCGACACTTGCAGACAGCTACATGTATGAGGGCTTATCCGGAGAAACCTATCCGGACCGGAAAGCAGGCGCTGTAAAAGGGGTATATCAGGTGAGTGATTTAAGCCTTACCCCATACCTTGTTCCGCAGGATTGTGGAATGCATATGGATACGGACTGGCTGGAGGTTGCGAGATATACGAGTCTTGATAACAGCAGAAGGGATTATTCTTTGCAGATCTTAAAAATTGAAAAAACAGACGAGCCGTTTGCTTTTTCCTGCCTGCCATATACAGCAGAAGAGATTGAAAACGCAACACACTATGAAGAACTGCCGCCGGCAAGAAGGACTGTTCTGTGCGTTTGTGGCGCAGTAAGAGGTGTTGGTGGAATTGACAGCTGGGGAAGTGACGTGGAGGAAGCATACCGCATCAATGCAGAAAATGTTATTTCCTATTCCTTTGCCATCTGTTAAGCCTCCGCGCAACCGGAAAAATGACCATCGTGTGAAACGAAATGGAAACATCTGTGTATTGTATGGGGAATGAAAAATGAATCTGGAAGAACGTATAAAAGCAGGCATGCTGTTTTATGAATCCGGGCATGTAGATCCGGTCAATCAGGAGATAGAAGAACGCCTGGAAAATGAGCGGAAAGACTGCAAAGAATTGATGTTTGATTATAATCACTGCAGACCGGGAGATCAGGATCGGCGGCTAAAAATTTTAAAGGAACTGCTTGGTTCTTGTGGGGATCATGTGTATATCGAAGATGGGCTCCATATGTCTTACGGGAAGCATGTATATTTAGGTGATTATTTCTATGCAAATTTTAATCTGACAATCATTGATGATGGAGAGGTACACATTGGAGACCTGACAATGATCGGCCCCAATGTGACCATCTGCACAACTGGGCATCCGGTCGATCCACACTACAGGGAAATGGCAGCGCATTACTCCCTACCGATCTATATTGGTAAAAATGTGTGGATCGGCAGTAATGCTGCCATTTTGCCGGGTGTTTCCATTGGCGATAATACCGTGATCGGGGCCGGCAGTGTGGTAACAAGGGATATTCCGGCCAATGTAGTAGCAGTAGGAAATCCCTGCAGGATTTTAAGAGAAATCAGTGATCGGGATAAAGAGTATTATTTTCGGGATATAAAAGTAGATTTCCCGTATGCATCAGAAAAGAAAATGGATTAAGACAGAACCAGAAATGGCTTTCGGAAAGCAAAAGGTGGATGGATTATGAGAACGAACAAGATCATTGAGGCAATCCATGAAGGACGGTTGGATGAACGATTAACTGAGATTTATGCGGATCCGTATATTATTCCGTATGAGAAAAAGTGTTATGAGCAGGCACTTTACCAAATGCCACGTTCGGTGCGGATGAAGTAGAGATATTCAGTGCACCGGGCAGAAGCGAGATCGGAGGAAACCATACAGAAGAAGATATCGACGGTGTCATTCACTTTGAAACAAGTTCCCAGGTCGGGGAAAGCATGAAGGACCCGCTTAAGTATTACAGTAATAATTTATGCGGTACCGAGGTGCTTTTGGAGAGCATGGTGGCTCATGGAATTGACAAGATCGTCTTTTCGTCCACAGCGGCAACGTATGGAGAGCCTGAGAGCATTCCAATCCTGGAAAACGATCCGACTGTTCCGACCAACTGCTATGGCGAAACGAAGCTGTCCATGGAAAAAATGTTCCACTGGACCTCCATCGCACACAATTTAAGATATGTTTCCCTGCGCTACTTTAATGCCTGTGGCGCGTATCCGAATGGAAAAATTGGTGAGGCTCATAATCCTGAAACACATCTGATCCCGTTGATTCTTCAGGTACCGAACCACCAGAGAGAGTATATTTCCATTTTCGGTACGGATTATGATACAAAAGATGGCACCTGCGTAAGGGATTATATCCATGTCAATGACCTCGCTCAGGCACATATTCTGGCTATGAACTATCTGCGAAACGGCGGAAAGAGCGATATCTTTAACCTTGGAAACGGAGTCGGCTTTACTGTGAAAGAGGTTGTGGAAACTGCCAGAGAAGTAACCGGACATCCGATCCCTGCAAAGGAAGAAGCACGAAGAGCAGGAGATCCATCAACTCTGATTGCTTCCAGTGGAAGAGCAAAAGGTATCCTGGGATGGAAACCGCAGTATGCAGATCTGAGAGTAATCATTGAAACAGCCTGGAAATGGCATCAGGCCCATCCACATGGGTACAAAGCTGATTAAAGGGGGAAGATTGCTATGATCAATACACAGATCAATGAACTTGTGGCTTATGGCTTAAAATGTGGTCTGGTATCAAAGGATGATCAGATTTTTGTGACAAATCAGTTATTAGACCTCTTTCGTCTTTCGGAGTTTCATGAAGAAGAAATCTTGAAAAGCCGGCCATTAGCTGAAATTCTGGAAGATATGGTCTTTTATGCTCATCAGCAGGGAATTCTGGAAGAAGATACCATCGCTTGGAAAGATCTATTTGATACCAGGATCATGGGGCTGTTAACTCCACTGCCGTCTGTTGTCAGATCCAGGTTTCAAAGCCTTTAAGGGAAGAATTGCTTTCGGACGGTTTATCGAAACTTTGTAAAAGCCGATACGAACTGACCGGTCAGCAGGCGGTTTAAATTTTATATTTTTACAAAACCTTCCTATAATGGCATGTACATAAAATCAATACTTTAGGACTTGACATTATAGAAAGGGGCCTTTACCTGATATATTTCCGGGCAAAGGCTCCTTTTTGCGAGGTCGTTGTTATTTCATTGGATATGAGTAGCTATGGTGAGATTTTTTTGAGAGGAAATACAGAAGATGAACGTCCTGCTATGTCACTTTTCAGGTAGAGACCGGTGATCAGATGGCTTGAGCTGGGGCCTTTAAAATGCTGTGGAAAAATTGGGCTAAATGAAATTGTGTGCATTTAACACAATTTTGTATTATTTAATGTGATCGCACATAACTAAAATGAGTGTATTCGCCTTTTCAAAAAATTCAAAATCACTGTTGACAAACGATCTGTTTTACGATATAATCATCTACGTTGCTTGAGAAAATAGCAACGCAGAGATGCAGAAGTGGCGGAATTGGCAGACGCGCACGGTTCAGGTCCGTGTGGTAGTAATACCTTGAGGGTTCGACTCCCTTCTTCTGCAGGAGATGAGCAGGAGGTCAGGAAACTGGCTTCCTGTTTTTGCTTTCCGGATATTTTGGAGAAGATAAGCGGAAAGCTATTATTTGGAATAATAAAGAAAGGTGGGGGGTACAGCAGATGCTGGAACTAAAACATCTCTCCTTTGAAGTAAATGATGACAAGGGAGAAAAAGGAATCATCAAAGATATCAGCCTGAAGGTGAATGATGGCAAATTTGTGGTCATTACAGGACCAAACGGAGGTGGAAAATCCACCACAGCAAAGCTGATCATGGGGATCGAACGTCCGACCGGCGGTCAGATTTTCTTTGACGGAGAAGATATTACAGAGAAGAACATTACGGAAAGAGCAAGAATGGGCATCAGTTTTGCTTTCCAGCAGCCAGTCCGTTTTAAAGGTGTTCAGGTGTTAGACCTTCTGCGTCTGGCATCAGGAAAGAAGCTATCAGCAGCGCAGGCATGCCAGTATTTGTCTGAGGTAGGACTTTGCGCAAAAGATTATATCAACCGTGAGATCAACGCAAGTCTTTCAGGCGGTGAATTAAAGAGAATTGAGATCGCTACTGTTATTGCAAGAAATGCAAAGCTTTCTGTTTTTGATGAACCGGAAGCGGGGATCGATCTTTGGAGCTTCCAGAACCTGATCCAGGTATTTGAGCGTATGAGAAAGAATAATAATGGCTCCATTCTCATTATTTCCCATCAGGAGCGTATTTTAAATATTGCAGATGAGATCGTTGTGATCGCAGATGGCAAGATCGTAAAACAGGGAACCAGAGAAGAGATCATGCCTGAAATTATGGGAACCGCAGCAGCAGTAGGCGTTTGTTCCGGTTTTACGGGAAATGACGGAAAGGAGGATCGGTAATGATGGATCAGATCCAGGAGAGACTTCTTGCAGAAGTAGCTGACCTTCACGGAGTACCGGAAGGTGCTTACAATATCCGTGCTAACGGGAAAATGGCTGGAAGAAGTACCACAGCCAACATTGATATTACAACTAAAACAGATAAACCGGGAATTGATATTAAGATCAAGCCGGGAACAAAGCATGAAAGTGTCCATATTCCGGTAGTGGTAAGTGCCAGCGGTTTAAAGGAAATGGTTTACAATGATTTCTACATTGGTGAAGACTCTGATGTAGTGATCGTAGCAGGCTGTGGTATCCACAACTGTGGCGATCAGGACTCTGAGCATGACGGCATCCACAGATTTTTCATTGGAAAGAATGCGAAAGTTAAATACGTAGAAAAGCATTACGGTGAAGGTGACGGTACAGGAAAACGTGTTCTGAATCCGGGAACAGAAGTATATATGGAAGAAAACAGCCAGATGGAAATGGAGATGGTCCAGATCAAGGGTGTTGACTCTACCATCCGGACCAATACAGCGAAACTGGCAGCAGGTGCCAGACTGGTAGTAAGAGAGCGTCTTCTCACTCATGGTGCCCAGGTAGCTGAAAGTATCTATGAGGTAGAGTTAAATGGTGAAGGCTCCAGTGCCGATGTAGTATCCCGTTCCGTTGCTAAGGGAACCTCCAAACAGACCTTCCGTGCCAGCATTGCAGGAAATGCAAAATGCAGCGGTCATACAGAATGTGACGCCATTATCATGGATGATGCAAAGATCCTGGCAGTTCCGGGACTGGAAGCAAACGACGTAGATGCAGCTTTGATCCATGAGGCAGCTATCGGAAAGATTGCCGGTGAGCAGCTGATCAAACTGATGACATTGGGACTGACTGAGGAAGAGGCAGAAAATCAGATCATTAATGGATTTTTGAAGTAAGACAGATCCGAAAATGTCATATTAGCTATGTTTTGATGCATAAGTATTTGGGAAAGGGCGTAAGAAAGCAGGAAAATATAACAGATATGGCAATTGCAGCCAATACAGCCAATACAGACCAGAAGAGGGAAAATCTTTTAAACCTGTCTTTAAGCGTATCAGAAGAAGAGCGGATGCGTTCTGAAAGTCTGGAAACCGGCTTTGACCGGGAAGAACGGACATGGGAGCTGATCGTTAAGTATTTTGGTGATCTTAGTGGATTGCGGGAACGGGGCATCCGGGTACGGGAATTGTTAAATGGTTATGGTATACTGAAGGTGCCGGAATATCTGGTGGACTTTGTTACAAACTTACCGGAAATTGAATATATAGAAAAACCTAAGAGGCTGTTCTTTGCTGTAAATCAGGCAAGAGCAGCCTCTTGTTTATTGGACGTGCAGCAGGGGATTGGTGGAGAAACTGCAAATTCAAACCCTTTAGAAAATATATTTGGTATGGACGGGGGCACTGTGACGGAAAGAGTATCAGCAGAGGCTAAGCTGCCAACGGATCTGACTGGAAAAGGCGTTCTCATTGCTATTATCGATTCCGGTATTGATTACCTTCATCCGGATTTTCAAAATCCAGACGGCACCAGCCGCATCCTGTATCTATGGGATCAGAACCGGGATATTGTATACACGAAAGAGGAGATAAATGAGGCTCTGTCAGCATACCGGGAAGGTTCTGGGGGGCGAAACAGGGCTGCAGCACTGCAGATTGTTCCTTCTGCGGATACAAGTGGCCATGGAACGGCAGTATCTGCTATTGCAGCAGGAAATGGCAGAGGAAGCAGCGGGTTATACCGTGGTGTAGCCTATGAAAGTGAGCTAATGGTGGTAAAACTGGGTATCCCCCTTGCAGATAATTTCCCCAAAACTACCCAGTTGATGGAAGCAGTAGATTTCGTCCTTCGCACAGCCAGACAGCTGGGACGGCCGGTGGCAGTGAATTTAAGCTTTGGAAATACCTACGGTTCTCACGACGGAACCAGTCTTTTAGAAACCTTTTTAGATGATATGACAGGATATGGCAGAAATGTGATCATAGCGGGAACCGGAAATGAGGGAGCCGGAGCAGGTCATACAGGCGGTCTGCTGGAAATGGGAAGAGAGCAGGTCATAGAACTGTCTGTATCTGCTTTTGAAAATAGTTTTGGGGTGCAGTTGTGGAAATCTTATGCAGATATATTTTCTATTTCCCTAAGATCGCCTTCAGGTGCTATTATAGGAACCTTACAGGAAAATCTGGAGAAACAGCGTTTTAGAAGTGAAAATACACAGATCCTGAGTTATTATGGAAAACCTTCTCCTTACAGCATGGCGCAGGAGGTATATTTTGATTTTATACCAACAGGAGATTATATAGACAGCGGCATCTGGCAGTTTATCCTGACACCGGAAAGGATCATTACCGGTCAGTTTGATTTGTGGCTTCCTTCCAAAGCTGCATTAAATAATGATACCCGCTTTTTAAAAAGTACCCCGGAAACTACATTGACTATTCCCTCTACAGCCAGAAAAATTATTTCTGCAGGCGCCTATGACTTTCGCACAAGAGCTTATGCTGACTTCTCAGGCCGTGGTTTTACCCGGCAGACCAATCAGATAAAACCAGATGTGGTGGCTCCGGGGGTGAATATCATCACAGCCGGAAACAGGGGCGGCTACGAAGCTGTCACAGGAACATCTTTCGCAACGCCCTTCGTTACCGGAGCGGCAGCACTTTTGATGCAATGGGGGATCATCAACGGAAACGATCCGTTTCTATACGGTGAAAAAGTAAAAGCCTACCTCATCCGCGGCGCCAGACATTTACCGGGATATGATATCTGGCCAAATGAGCGGGTGGGGTATGGGGAGGACGTTATAATAAGGTTACATTGAAGAAAGTCAGTAAAATCAAGTGTTTCCGTTCATTTTCCTAATATAGAAACGAAGCACTTTCACCATGATTTTGAAGAAAATCTGCCCGGGTTGGATTCAAAATGATATGGAAAGAAAGATTTGTAGCAATGACGTAACATGAACATCTGGTTTTGTTACAGATAAAAGTTTAAACGAAAGAGAGGTCACAGTAATATGAAACTGACTTATACAAATGTAAATGGATACCTGATTCCCAATCTCACCTATAAATCTGGTGAGCAGATGGAGCAACTTGGCAAGTATGGTTTTCTTCGCAGAGATTATCTGAAGAACCATCGAAATTCAACGTATCAGGTGATGCTTCTGCAGGACACGATTGGAAAGCATCTTCTGGAAGTGGACAAGGCAGCCAGAGAACGGGAAGAGGTAATTCTGAAGCAGTTAGAAGAAAAAGAACCACTGCCGGATAAAGAAGCAGATCAGATGGCATGGGTAAGAGCTGCTAATCAACACAAAGCGATTGTGGAAGAGATTATCCTGAAAGAATTGATTTATGTATAAGGATTGCCAGTAATCAATCTGGCAGATAACTGATAAAAATAGAATATTGTGAGCGAAGTAAGGCGTGAGTCATAAAATATGGCTTGCGTCTTTTTCTTTGCCTGAAAGGAAGTGATAAGTTTGAACAAGAAGTTTTTGAAGCATTATATGGAAACCAATCCAGAAGGGACAGCACAGACCTATATCTTTCTGGTGGACAATCAGGATATCGCACTGAATATTGTGATGTCAGGTTATCAGGCACTTTGTCTGGTGCAGGAAGATGACGGATATTATTTCAGTGCAGATTCCTTTATAGAAGAAATGAGAGCTATTCAGCTTACTGGAAGCTGTCAGTGTGCCTATCATTATGTGGCTTCCTGTACGGTGAAGTGGGTAAATGATAAGTTACTGACATTTTTCAAAGACGCTGGTCTTGATGGAAAAGCAGGCTGGCAGTTGTTCAAAGAGAAGGAGTACCTTGGCAAACTGGATAATCAGAAAGAAGTTGAGAAATTACTGGAACAGTATATTCTTCGGTTTGAGCGAGATCCGAAAGAAGAACCGGAACTGAGCCGTTTTCATTTATTTGATGCAAAAGGGAATGTGAAAGGTGTCCGGGATATGGAGATTGTAGATTACCTGGTGGAGAATGTTCAGTTTTTTGTGGTGGGAATCACACCGTATTATTATGAGCATGGTGTTTTCTTGGAAGACCATGATGGGGTAAGAATGAAATACCGTATCCAGAAGCTGATCTATCGTGACCAGGTACAGAGTGGAGTGATCAAAAGAATCTATAATCTACTGATCACACAGCCAAAAGTTCACCGAGAGGCATATGAACTAAATAAACAACCTGTGCGGTGGATTAATTTCAAAAATGGATATTATGATTCGGTTACGTGTGAAATGCTGGAACACAATCCAGATTATCTGACAATCAATCAGATACCATTTCCCTATTATCCGGAGGACAAGGAGCAGGTGTTGCAGGGTGGAGAAAATATCAAAAAGTATCTTGCATCGTCTCTTCCTAACAAAGAAGAACAGCAGACATTCTGGGAGTATTTTGGATACTGCATGACACAGGATACGCAGTTTCAGAAATTTCTTACACTGAAAGGAAATGGTGGAACCGGAAAGTCTGTGGCAGTATCGCTGATCCAGCATGTAGTTGGAATCACCAATATGTCCAGCATTTCTTTACAGGATTTAAATAAACGATTCTATGCGACTGGAATGTATGGAAAGCTGTTAAATGCCTGTGCGGATATTCCCTGCAAAGCAATGGAGAACACCGATGTATTAAAGAAAGCAGTCGGTGAGGACACACTGATTTATGAGAAAAAAGGACAGGATGCAATTCATTTCCACTCTTATGCGAAGCTGCTTTTTTCTACCAATGAAATGCCGCAGAATCTTGAGGATAAGTCAGATGCTTTTTATCGTAGACTACTGATTCTCGATATGAACCGGGTAGTAAAAAGTGGTGAAAAAGATCTGCACTTAAAGGAAAAGGTACAGGCAGAATCCGATTATGCAATTCATATGGCGATGATTGCATTGAAAAATCTGTACGAACAGGGAAAGTTCACGGAGAGCGAACACAGCAAAGAATGTGTAAGAGAAGTGCAACGGACGTCAGATAGTATCTGTGCTTTTATTGATGAGTCATTGGTGTGTGCCAAAGGAAAACGTCTGAAACGAAGTGAAGTGTTCTATATGTATGAGGAATACTGCAAAGAGAATGGCAGGCAGGGGCATGGTAAATCCAACTTTTTCAGGAATATGACAGATAAAGGTTTCCTTCTGAAGCAGTACAATGGTGAATTCTATTATCAGGATATTGCAGTTAAGGAAGAAGATTTTTGTCCTGTAGATCCAGAAGAAAGAATACCTTTTGAAGAAACAGATACAGATTATAAACAGATACAATTAAATATGAATCAGGGAATTAAGGGCATTTAGGGCAAAATAAGCAAAAAGAAATGTTACCGGAGCAGGAGAAATAACAAAGATAGCTGCCAGAGTACATAAAATTTTGCTTTTTTTACACTGACTGCCCTTTTTTATGTATCAACATTTTAGCTGATACAAATATAAGTTTTTCCCGAATTTGGGAAAAAGTCAAAAATAAACATTAAGAAAGTATGAGGTATGATTATGAGAATGATGAAAAACAACAATAATGAGACAGTTACAGTGATCGGGATTAATCATGGGTATGGAAACATGAAAACAGCCACCAGATGCTTTCCATCCGGAGTCGCCAGATATGACAAGGAGCCAATCTTTCAGAATAATCTTCTTGTTTACAATGGCATGTATTACCAGATCGGAGAGGAACACAAGGAGTTCTGTGCAGAGAAAACGCAGGATGAAGACTATTATGTGCTGACACTGGCAGCTATTGCAAAGGAACTGGACGGGAAAGGAATGAACCGGGCAAAGGTGCATATCGCAGCCGGACTTCCTCTTACCTGGGTTGCTACACAGAAAGAAGATTTCCAGAAATATCTTCTCCAGAATGAACGTGTGGATTTTACATTCCGCAATAAAGAATATCATGTGGAGTTTGCAGGAGCTGATATTTACCCACAGGGATTTGCAGCAACCTTTTACCGCTTACAGGATTTTAAGGGCATCAATATGCTGGCAGACATTGGAAATGGGACTATGAATATCATGTATATCAATAATTCCCGTCCATTAGAGAAGAAATGCTTTACAGAGAAATATGGAACACACCAGTGTGTGCTTGCAGTCAGGGAATCTTTGTTGAAAGAACTGGGCACAGTGGTGGATGATCTGGTGATTGAGCAGGTGATCCGTACCGGGACAGCGGATATTGGTGAGAAATATCTGACAGTCATTCGTAAAGCTGCCGGAGATTATACGAAAGAAATCTTCCATAAGCTGAGAGAACGAGAATATAATCCAGAACTGATGCGTCTGTATGTGGTCGGCGGTGGCAGTTGTATGATCCAGAATTTTGGAGAATATGACAAGAGCCGGGTGACGATTGTACGGGACATCTGTGCCACAGCGAAAGGCTATGAAGCAATGACCGTAAGGAAGATCCAGAGAAACGGAGGGATGCTTGTATGAGAAAAGAACGGAAAATCATCAATACAAATATCCGTTTGAACCTTTGTGATGAACAGGACAGGCAGGCATGGGAATATTTGCAGACGATGGACAGGAAAAAATATAAATCGTACACCAGAGCAGTTGTAGTTGCTTTAAACGATTATTTTTCCAGAGAGTACAGGAATGAAGCAGATCCGTATCTGGAAACCAGAGAAAAGGAAGATGCATTTCTGGAAAGAGTGGAAACAGCTGTCCGGGATGGGGTGAAAGAATCTGTCCCGATGGCTATAGCGAAGAATCTGATGGAAATGCTTGTACCGTTTGTAAAAGAATCGGTGGGAGAAATTAATTTGCCGGACAGAACACTAACAATGGAGAAAACGGATGAAGAGATCGCAGAAGATAATCTGGACTGGGAGAAAGAAGCTGATATGGATGCAGCACTGGATTTTGCAGACAGTTTTTAGATGGTTATGAAATAGCAGTAACAGGAAAACAGACTGACAGTAAGGAATAGTTTTACAAAAACAGAATAGCAGAAAAAGACAATGGCAGTGGTGGCATTTCAGACATTATGAATTGGAGGAATGTTTATGACTGCTATTTTTATGTCTTTTAGCAGAAATGGAAAGAGATCCAGAAAAAGAAAGACAGAAATAACAGGAAAATATAACAGAAAGGCGTTGGCAGATGGGTGGATTGAACAAGCAAGGCGAAGAAAAGAATAGAGTGCCGGATACGGCACATGATTGTCCGATACTTCGCATCGGAGTGCTGCAGGAACAGCCTGTTTCAGAAAGAGAAAATCTATCGAAATGGGAGCTTTTCCATTTCTTCCACAGTCTGTCCCTGCACCACAAAACCACCGTCATCTCCATTTTGATCTGATAACGTAGGGTGGAAAATATGGCTTGGTGGGTGTCGGTTCAGTGGTGGGGAGATGACAGGCAAGTTTCGCAAAGTGGCAAGCCACTCTGCACCGGAGCCAGCCTTTGGGCTGTTCCTAAACTTGCCAGAGGGCTCCGCCCCTTGGAACCCCGGCACGTCAATGGCGTAAGTATTCCTGCGAAATGTCCACCGGACATTCCTACGGAACATTTACTGATTGACTAGGACTTGTCTCCGCTGCCGCTCCGGTCGGTGCAAAGCTGACGTCCACTGGACGTCATGCACCCTGCACCCACCAAAGGAGCATTGTCTTCGCTCCACTTCGGTCGGTGCTAAACGGACATCCACTGGATGTCCAGCATCCTTATGGAATCCCTTTATTGGTTTATCAGTCAGAATATCGTATCAGTCAATAAAGAATGAAAATTAAGCAAAGAAAGGAGCCGAAAGCCTATGAGAAAACGAAATCATACAGTAACCATACGAATGAATAAAGCAGAATACGATCTGCTTCAGAGTAAGGTCAAAGAATCCGGAAGAACACAGCAGGAAGTTGTGATAAAAGCAATCGCAGATTTGAAAATAGTATCTGCAGAGGAAGTGGAAGAACTGAAAAGACTGAACCAGATGTTTGCAGACATCCTTTGTCAGCTCCGGGGAGCGACTACAAATATCAATCAGATTGCAAGAAAACTGCATACAGATGGAGAAATCCCAAACGACAGTATGTTATATTTCCTCAATAAAAATGTCCTCAAGTACCGAAAGGAGAGTGAAAGAATATGGCGGTTAATAAGACAATTAATAAGCGGACAAATACACATGGAGCAATGAGAAATTGTATCGAATATGTTTTACGACAAGACAAGACCGGCGAACTGCTTACCTATGTAACAGGCCCGTACTGCCATGATGAGATTAACTATGATCTGGTGTATAGAACCTTTTTAGAAGAAAAGAAGATGTGGAATAAAGATTCTGGGAGAATGTATGCTCACAACATTATTTCCTGGCATAAGGACGAGCAGATTACTCTGGAGCAGGCGTTTGAATTTGGAAAAGAGTTTGCAGAAAAATGGTTTAGTGGATTCCAGACGTTAGTGGCTGTGCATAAGGATAAAGAGCATATTCACTGCCATCTGGTTACCAATTCAGTGAGTTATGAAGATGGGAGAAAGCTGCATAATACCAGAAACGATTTGGAACGTATGAAACAGCTTACCAACCAGATGTGCCGGGAACGTGGACTGACAGTTGCCGAGAAAGGAAAGCACTTTGATGGAAGCCAGATTGAAAAAGGGGAAGTCATTGTATGGAGCAAAGACAAATATAATCTGTTCCGTCAGCAGGTAAAGGACAGCTTTGTAGCGGACTGTGCAATGGCGGTATTAAAGGCACTGGAAAATTGTATCAGCAAAGAAAAGTTTATAGAAAAAATGAAACAGTTTGGATGGAATGTGAACTGGACAGAGAAACGAAAGCACATCACTTTTCAGAATCAGGATGGGAAGAAAGTGCGAGACAGTAATCTGTCTAAAACATTCCATCTTGATATCAGCAAGGAGGGTTTGGAGAATGAATTTAATGGAAATAGGGAAAAATCCAGAGCTGCAGCCGACAGAGACAGCAGAGCAAACGAAGAACTCAGAAACTATTACAGAGAGCTTGACGCAGCCATCACAGACACCAGAGGAATCACCGATCAAGCTCAAAGTGGAGAGGGATATTCTCGTACAGAGTTTCGAAAAAGCGAAAGAGTTCATGCGAACACAGAAAAAGCAGATACAGACACTGGAAGAAGAGAAACAGACGATCTTATCCGACAGGCAGAGATTGCGAGAAGAAGTTCGGAAATCAACCGTAGAAATTCAGCGTCTAACAACAGAACTGTCCGAAACGCAGAAGCTGAATCAATCGCTTCAGCAGAGCAACGACGATCTGAGGAACAGGAATGGTTTGAAGAGCAGGAAAGAGCAAAAACAGCTCGAAGAAGAAATAAAAGACGTTCGGGACCAGAACTCTAAACTGCAGATACAGGTGAATAAATCATCTGTTGAAGCAGTAGATGAAGCACAGAAGAAACAAAAAGAAGCAGAGAAAAAGATGGAACAGGCAGAAACAAAGGCCCGTAACGAAAAGAAACGGGCAGAGATGGAAATCCGTAAAGCGAAAAAAGAAGTAAAAGCCAGAACCGAAAAAATGAGGGATACGGAATATTTTTGGGGAATGGGATACATTACGGTAATCCTGTTTGTAATTATACAGAACGGTGCTTTTCAGAATGATTTCATAGATTTTTTCAGGACTTCATTCATGTGGTATTTTCAATTTTGTGAATGGTTGGCACATCCAACCTATGATAACGGATTTAACCAGAAAATAGCATATACATGTGGAGAAGCATGGGTTATCAGAATTCTGGCAATTGTAGCGGTCCTTCTCATAGTGGTAATTATAATGGCGATAATTATGGAAATAATAAAGATATACATAAAATTTCACAGATGTTTTTAATCGGAAGTCTTTCGGGGATAGCAGTGCTTGGAGATGTAATTAGAGAATATCTGCCAGTGAATTTGATTTTGACATTTGGATTTATCAATGTGGGAATCATGCTGCTTAAAATGTATTTTCAGAAGAAGTTTGAAGAAAAAAGCCTGTATGCTGATAATCACTATGATTAGGAAAATACAAAAGCCGAGAGGGTGTAAAAATTCTTGTGTCTATGGAAAGTAAATCTTTCTGATAA
>OASW01000288.1_pt1 | contig 18588 bp, 24 predicted proteins | sample 1475831 | NCBI WGS metagenome assembly OASW01 (sample SAMEA2579927, study PRJEB22360) | human gut metagenome
GCTTATCTTCTTTAATCTTGAAATAAAGGTTTGTCAGGTACGTCAGCAGGCCAAAAACCAGACTACCCAGCACACCGATTGCAGCCCACTGTGACGGAGTTACTCTATCGAGCAACTGTAAAAACCAGTAGCCAGCACTGCTTGCGGAGGTGCCATAGGCGACACCCGTTGTTAACTTATCCATGGATTTCATAACCCCCACCTCGCAGATGCGGGCGCTGTGTAATGGAAACAAAAAATGGCCACCAGCGGCCCGTAAAAAACACCCCGTCAAAAGCACCGGCATCCGCAGATGCCCTTTGCGTGGCGTTATTTGATGCGCGCCAGATGTGGCGCAAAGAAATGAAATAAGACTTATCGAAAATTAAGGTTAATTTGATGATTTAAACCACTTCTGAAGCTTAGTAGTATGAACATGTCCCCAGAAGGGGGCCAATACTTATTATTCTTCATGGACTTTGTCCCGCGGTCTTAATCCGACGACCGCGCTACTTTTCACCCTCTCGCAAATTGCTATCTAAAGGACGTTGTCCCACGAGTATTCCTGGATGCTCGTGTCTTTTTTTGTCCTGAGAAAGGAATAAAAAAAACCGCCAGATATGGCGGTTGGTCAATGCAAGGGATGAATTTTTTAATTGTTATTAAACCGAGGCGTCGGGTGCCTCCCGAAGTATTCCGTGCTGTATGGATACTGTGGTTTCCCGCTAAACCGACTCTTTAAACCACCCTCGCACTGAGGAGCGCCTCTGTGGTGCGATTTACAACACCAGAATGATGCATCACCGACCCTGCCAGGAAATACAAAATCTCCACCGATAATGCACCATTCTGCTGCCGTAAAAAAATCAGCACTGAGGCTACACCCGGCCTCAAATCATAGCCAGAGAACAGAATGCTTTTTCAAAACAACCTGCTCCCACGTAATAAAAAAATACGCCAGTGCCGTAATACAATAAGGCTTGTTTCAAATGCTGGAGCGGGTAGCGGGAATCAAACCCGCATCATCAGCTTGGAAGGCTGAGGTAATAGCCATTATACGATACCCGCATATGGTGCCGACTACCGGAATCGAACTGGTGACCTACTGATTACAAGTCAGTTGCTCTACCTACTGAGCTAAGTCGGCATTGGTTCTTCAGGGGAGCGATATCACCGTTCAAAGAAGAGTTCCCCCTCAGAACCGTTTTCGATGATACGATTTAATATTCCAATCGCAACAACAGTTTGCGTCAAGTTATGTAAATTTATTTATATGTTTTTATTTTATGTGAATAATTCACTTTCACTTAAAATATATACAACAACATATAAATAAATTTATTTTGAAGGCGATGATTAAATATCGTTTCTGATATCACACCACAGAAACAACAAAACCCGCTCGATGGCGGGTTCTATTAAAGTTTAATTGCGCTTGATTCGCCTCGCGATACAGCTTTGCGAAGCGTAGCAAAATTGAAGCAGTTTATGCGTAAAAAATCAAGCCGTTTTTTGAGCGAATGATTCTCGCATGGGAATGTATAGCGCATACTCAGCAACGGCCAACCAATTAGCAATTCGCTTTTCGCATGTGCTAAAACACCACTCTGGGTGTGCATCATTTAGCAATTCAGCCATTTTGCGTTTGGTCATCCCCCGCCCCTCATACCGTTGCCGAAGGACGCTAATCAATCCTGGATGCTCTGCCAGCACCTCACTTATGACCCGATCAATACATAACGCCTCTGCATCAGTACAATGCGCCAGCCAGCTCTTTTGCTTACCGTTAATCATATCCCGCAAAAAAGCCTCAAGTTCAGACTTGTTCAGACCTGCTTTTTTCATCCTCCGGAGCGCCTCGTTAATTGCCGTTTTTGTCAGCTTTTTAGAGGCCAACAACTGGTTGAACATATTCCCCGTCTTACCGCCGCCAATATACGACCAGCGCCCCCACATACGTAGTTTTCCCTGAATCCAGACACTTTCCAGCGTGGTGAGACGAAGGTGTTCTCCGCTTTTTCCTGTATTCGTTGGGTAAATCATAAATATCCCTCCTTTCTCCAGATTTCTTGTGTGCGAAGAACACCTTCTGCATGCATCAGGCGTAATTCTTCTTTGGTGTAATCGATGGTTTTTACCCGCCCGTCGATTAGATCGTGGCATGAGCTACAGGCAATCGCCGCCTGCATATTGTGTGGTTTTGTCGCTGTTCCGCACGTTCCCGCCAGTCGGTAATGCGCCAGCACAGACGTTTCCGGATCGTGATTGCAGTAGCCAGGAATTCTGACGGTGCACATCTGCCCCCGCGCCGCTTTACGTAAATCCACCATTACGCAAACTCCAGCAGCTGCGCGGCCACATTTTCGACTTGTTCCGGAGAGGAAAATTTACGGAACAGAATCCAGTTCCACAGCACATTCAGAACAGATTTATAAACCTGCTGAAACTCGGTTTCGTCCATATTCGCAAAAGCGATGGATTTCGCCCGACGCCCATGGCTACCGTCCGGATAAAAATGTTCGGTGTAAAATCCAGCCTGAATGGTTACCCACTCGCGAAAAGCCTCAAACGACTTTAACAATGCCGTATCCCGGGTTCTGCGTGTCGCAACTGTATTCAGATATTGCTCTGCGGCATCACTCAGGGCTGGCGTGTGTTCCCGACCAACTGATTCGCACAGGTAATCAACGAAACCAGACAGCAGTTTTCGTTCGCGAGGCGTGATCGCCCCACCGACCGGAGTCCAGTAATCGAATCCCAGTTGCAGGAGTTTGAAAAAACGCTTGTGGAATGCGTAGTTACGCACACGCTTAAAGTCTGCGTGTATCCACTCGCCTATTTTGATTTGATGCAGAAAATCACAACTCTCCGGCGTCGCCGGGAGAAGTAATCCGGAAGAGGTTTGTTTGACCAGTTGTATATGCGCCATTTCTCAATCTCTCGATGGCGCAGCGCAGCAGATGCCAGTTGTTCAGGCTGACGTATGAAGTATAAATAAACTGGCTCCAGTGTAAAGCCCCCACCTTAATGGAATAAAAACCAAACAACAGATTGCTGGGATACAAACAACGCTTATTATTAAAAGCGGTTAAACAAATTAAATTTTAATGTTATGCAAATTTGTCAGATCACCATAATATCTCATTTGAAAACCGCTGAAATAACAACCCTATCAGGGTTAATCATATTAAGGTGAGTAAATATGGAAAACAACAAATCTGCACATTACGTTCCTTTTTTATCTGTAATACTTTTTGTTTTATGCTGTGCGTGGGCATTATTTTTATAAATATATTTACAGATGAAATAAACCCGCCAATCAGGTTAACTGTGGCTGCGTTGAGGATGCATAATACATCAGAGGTTGCGGGGATTTCTCCCCGCCGGTCCTCTTACTCCCCAAGTTCGTAAGCTGTGAAGACAGCGACCTCCGTCTGGTCGGTTCGGATTCGTACCTCGCAGAGGTCTTTCCTCGTTACCAGTACCGTCACTATAACGGTTAAACAGATGACGATCAGGGCGACTAACATCGCCTTTTGCTGCTTCATAGCCTGCTTCTCCTTGCCTTTCGGCACGTAAGAGGCTAACCTACATGTGCAAAGCATGAAATTGGCCTCAGATTAATGTTAAGCGTCTTGCCGGATGCGTAATGTTAACTGGGGCTTTTCTCTATCTGCCTTTGATGTTCATGCCCGAGGCAGATAGCCTCAAGTATCCGCAGCTATTTGTCTGCTGTTACCACCTACCTGCGCCAATCACTGACTCTACAAAGATCTATCCGCGATAACATTTTGAGTTTAAGAACTTTTGCGTACGCACCAAAAGATGCATATACTAGACTAGTCATAGTTCTAATCTGCTTGATTATGGAGTCAGGATGAGTTTCCTTTCTGAACAAGACGTACAAAATTTAGTCATTAATAAAATGATCTTTCACGTTGTAGGTAAGAATCTTGAAGCACCGACACTTCTCAAAGAAATAAAACCAGTTCAGCATGTGGATTTTTTTCTTGAACGTATCAAATCTTCACTGAAAGGAAATCTTTTCACTTTTCTGGAGAATTCAAATACCGAAAGAATCCTGCGTATCATTAGAGATAAAGCAGATGCTGAAGCTAATTGTTTTACAGAACAATCGAAGCTACTGGCCAGTGATTTTCAGTCACACCATTCTAGCGGTAACACGAGTATGGGATGCTTTTTCTTATTTGAATTGGTTTCAGATAAGGAAAAATTCTATGCAATTATAAAATACGATAATGAAGATGTGGTTCGTTATGTTCTTGACGAAAAGTTATCTGAAGAACAAATGCCTACTTTAGAAAGATTTCATGAAACTTTCGTAAAAAAAGCTGAGGCAATGCAAAAAATAGCGTTAATTCAACTTGATCCAAGTGGGAAAGGCGGGAAAGTTATTGTAAAAGACAGGAGTAAAAGAACCAATATTTCAGGATATTTTAAAGGCTTCTTAAATGTTAAAAGAGTCAACTCTGAAATTGAACTTTGCAATAAGCTTATTGATGCGCTGAAAATAACCTTCAAAAGGCATAAAGAATTATTGCCAGAGTCAATTCAAAAAAGCGGCGTAAATAAAATATATGAAGTTTTAAGCAGAGCTGATTTCGAATATAATCCTGAAGATGCTTCTCCGTTATTGACCAGCATTTTTGGGCCGTTAGATGAAAAATCACCAATTCTCAACACATTCAAAACTCAAACAAAAAATGCTGGTATTGAAGGCGAATCCTTTACTATAAAAGCAGATGGCATTCATAAACCACCAAGACGAAAAATTGAAACTGCAGAAAGTGTAGTAATTAGTTATAATGAAGATGACCGTCCAGAAATAAGAAACTTAGATGATGGGCGAAAACAAATTATTGTTACTACTGCGAGGATTATTACTGATGACATCGATACTTCAAAAAATCGATGAGTCTATACAGGCGTCAAGGAAAGACCCTGAATTTTTGGCATCAGAATCAATAAAAAATGATTCTGCGCGCGTTCTAATTTCTGCCAAAATGGACAAAGATGCACTCATTCTTTGGCAGTACGTTTACGAAAACGTACCAAATTGGATTGAAATTACTGTTAAAGATGACTGTAATGATGAAGTAAAACCATCGTCATGCAGTGAAGGTGATAAACTTAACATTACGCTAAAATGCATTGCATTCGAAAATAACAGGTATATTTTTACGCTCGAAGGGTGGAATGTTTTTCTACACAATGATGATTTAGTATCAATAACCAATAAAGTGAATATTCTCGGTTTGAAACATGGATTTGAAACTTTAGGATATTCTGTTGAGCCATGGAACCATGCTCCAGAAAAAATTGAACCTAATGAAACCGTACGAACTTCAATCAATTTACAGAGCTACGTTAAATTCTATTCTAGTGAGTTCATGCCTGCATCTGATATAGCTCCTTGGGTACTTTATAAAATGCCTGAGGCAGAGGACAACTTTTTCAAAAAATGGTTACAAGTTTCCTGCAATATGCTTTGTCGCACTCTCGTTAATGAATTATTAGCAGATGAAAAGAAATCAATTTGTTTAACTGGAAAGCCACCAAAAAAATTAATTTATGGAGATCCAGACATTCTGCTTTCCGACTATTCAGTTTTACAAACTGTAATAAACTGGATCTTTATTGAGGGCAATGAGATTGAACTCAAACATACTTTCTTCACAAGTGAGTTAGCACGAGAATGGCCAGAGTATGTATCCTTCTGTGAGGGTTTACCAAAAAAACTCCCTATGGCCTTTGAGTCAGCAAAATTACTATATAAGGCCCACATTCGCGCTAGCAGCAGAGAGACTATTAAATCTCTGTCCGATCTAAGGAAAACCTTAGCTGAAGACACGCAAAAAATAATAAGTCAGTCTAAAGACATCACATCCGCTCTTTGGAAAGATCTGGCTCTGGTTATAAGTCTATTTGCAATAAAATATGCGCTAGACGCATCAAAGATTAATATAACCAATAACATATTCCCATATATGTTCTTCGCGTTATCTATATATATTTTTATATCTCAGGTTACAACTCTCTTCATAAATAAAAATTACTTTAAGATACTTGATAATACTAGGCTAGTCTGGAGAGATAAACTATATGGTTTTCTTGATGATACTGACTATGAGAATCTTGCAGTCACACCATTAAGAGAGGCATACAAAGCTTATCAGATTATAGCCACATTCGTTGTGATTCTGACTTTGCTGATTTCATTTATAATGATCATATTAGGATTCTCAATGCTTGATGAACATGCTACGAATGCAATTACCTCTTGGCTCAGTTCTCACTTAATCAATAGTTACTGTAGTTAATTTAAGGCGAGAGAAACTCGCCTTAAAAAATCAACGGTAATAGATACAACCTGCAATAAATCCCATTGCCATTTGCATTTTTTTCCTTATTTTACCATCTGAACATTCGTTTATCTTAGCTAAACAACGCAATGAAACTCCCATAACAAAATGAGCGATAATTAACTCATAGTCATCTATCCTATATTGTTTAAGCCTCAACATGCAGGTATCAATTATACCCCCTTCATCATTGCTGCACTGACGACGTGATTTTTTACCATGAGGAACAACATTTTTATATTTATCAGCTATTTCCTGCCAATCAATAGAACTATTTTCAGCTACAGCCCAGGCTCCCCAACCGTCCAAAATATCATATATATTAGCATTGCTATCTACATGTTTTTTATATTCTTTTTTGAATCGCGCAAGAAGCATCCTAGCCATCGTTATTATTTCTATACTTGTAACTGATTCATAAGCATCAGGAGAAATAATTCTCCCATCACTTAATGCCCCATCACTAAGATTTGCTATTTCCAATAATCGTTCTTTAGTTATTTCCATTATTATCTCCACCGCCTTTTCGGGCGGCCTCCTGATGATTTGAGAGTGCAGGAATTCCTCCGGTTAAGGACTCTATTTTATTCACAGTGCTGAATTTAATTATTCAGATTTGGGTTATGCTTTCTCTTTCACTTCACCAAGTTCCGATTATTAATTTGGCTCACAACAGCACCTCTTGAAAGTTTCCCCGATAAAACGCCAGTACACGCTGCATAACTTCTCTTTTACGGCACTCACTACAAATTATATTATGACGCCTGTCGTAACGACGTATTTCTCCGTCAGATAACGAGCAGATAAGGTCAGGATCAACCATAACCGGTTCCTTCGACTTTGCACTCGAGAGTTTTTTGCTGGCGTTTTGCCAGTCTTTACGTGCCTGCTCAGACGGGAATAACCCGTAGCCAGAGTTGTATACGTAACCACTCGAAACCAGCTCTTTGGCGAGAATACTTATCAGATATCTGGTTGCCCCTGTTTTAGCTTCCAGTTGTCGTAACGTCTCTCGCTCACTCTGGCGTACGAGATCAACAATCTGCCCTTTAATTTTTTCTCGCTCTTCCTGTGTTAATACTTTTGCCATAAGCCCTCCCCTAGAATCACTTTTCCGACACAATACGACTGGAGGAATCGACAATCTGACGGACAATATCCTGGTGCTTGTTCAGCTCACGCAGCGCGGCGCAGACTCGCTCCCACTTCTGGACATAACTTTTCGCCCGGCGCAGTTCGCGGTTTGCCATTTGCAGCGATGGTATAATCAGGTCATTGGCTCGCGTTTCAGTGAACGATGGTAGTGACTGCACAATGTCCCCCACAGTATCTGTTTTAATTTCTTCCTGTGTTGCCGCTTCCTGTACTGGTAACGCAACACCGGCTGGCTGAGGAAAGCCTTTACCAGGTGTTTTCACTACCGATACAACTTTCGGCTCTGCTGGTAAATTACCGTCCGGCAGGCAGTAACGAAATTTACCGTTCTGATTTACGCGAATCAGACGACCTTTGCTGATGGCCATAGCCAGCGATGAGTTCACCCTGCGGGAAGTAATTCTGAATATCAGTGCAAGTTCATCAGCCGCTTTAGGGCCATGCTGTTCAATCGCCTCGATCAGCATTTGCGCTGTCACTTTAGAAGCCTGTGCTACAGATGCGTTTTCGTCGGTTTGAGTCAACCACCACATCGGGCCCTTGTTATCAGCTTCCCCACGACGCTTCAGTTTCCACAGCTCGTTAATCGCCTCATCCCGGGTCATTCCCAGACGTGCTGCCACTTCCTGGGAAGAGGCTTTTCCCATTGCTTTCAGTGCGTCAAAAACGGTCTCCATTAAAATTTCCTCCCGGTAAAAATTACTTCTCAATTCCTGGCTGACCAACATTCGGGCGCCAGCTCTCCCAGTTAAAATTCACCCATCGCCCGCCGTTCATGGTCATCCGATCCATAATCCTCTCGCCGAGCAATGTTTTCATGGCCTCATAGTTCAGGTTTGTCAGCATCCCCACGCTGCGGATCGACGCTGTCCGGCGATCAACAATCTGGTGCAGTACCACCTGCTCGTTTTTTGTCTCGCGCTGAATGCCAATTTCATCAAGAACCAGCAGATCCACTTCGCACAGTTCCCGCAAAAATTTTTCGCCTGATTGCCCGTCGTCATAGCTGGCGTGTAGAGCACTCATAACATCAGCCACGGTAACCACAATCACTGTCTGACCGTTTTTCAGCAGGCGATTCCCGATAGCCGCCGCCAGATGGTTTTTTCCGGTACCAGGTTTTCCGCTAAACGCAAAATTTGTACACCCGACCATCAGTTCATCGGCGATGGATTTCGCCTGGCTCAACGCGTATCGCTGGCCGTCGTTCTGCACCTGGTAATTCGAAAACGAGCATTTGCGGTGCAACGGCTGGATGCCGGAGCGATTCAGAATTTTTTCCACCCGCAACTGACGATTCTGGCGATTGATCTCCTCGCAACGTTTCTGGCCTTCTGCAAGTTGCCACTCGCGCCACTCCGCCACCGTCCTGAATGGCGCGGTTACATGTGGCGGGGCCAGTCTGCGGATACGTTCCAGAACGCCGCCTGTCGCAATATTTTTCATGGTCAGTTACCCCCTGAAGCCTGGCGGGATCGCACTGTCCGGAAACGAGACAGTGTTAACCTGTCGGAGCAACGTCTCAGGCCGAACACTTTTCGGCGCGAACAAGCCCTGGTATTCATTGGCGATGCTGTGTCGAATCACCTGCTCAGGGGTAAAACCCTGCTGGCGGAATTTTTCCAGTTCCCGTATCGCCCCGTTAGCGCCCTGCTCCGTTCGAATCGGTTTTCGCAATGCCTGCCTGAACTGGACCCACTCATTCCAGAGTGTTTCTGGCAACCAGTCGGGCAGAGCAATGGCCTCCGGCTCGAATTGTTTAGACGCTCGTTTTTGCCGAGGGGGATTTAGGGGGAGATCAGTATTTATATCTTCCTCTTCCTCTTCCTCTGGTAACGCTTTTTGATCCGTTTGTGTAACGCTGGCAGCGTTACCTTTTCGCTTCAGTTCGCGTATTTTTGTAACTCTCTCGTTTGTAACCGCCCGTTTTTTCGAGCTTTTTCCGTTATGACGCTCAAAGTTTGGTAGTGAAAGCACTCCATCACTTTCGACCAGCCATCCAACCTGAATTAACGCATCAGCAAAACCAGCCATAAAAGTGATACGGTCTATTGCACTTTTTGTAACGCCTCGAGCGTTACACTCTGCGTTACCGTCTATCATTTGTTGATCCGCCCATGCCCAGAAGCGAATGACTTTCCCTAATGCGGCATCTGGATCAATATTCAGAATCTCAGCAAGCCTGAATATTTCCGGCTTATCCGGCGTAATAACTTCGAGCTTTATCCAGTTTGAAGCCATTTGTTTTCACCTTGTAACGCTCGCAGCGTTACATTTAACTGATACCGAACAAAACAGTTCGGTACGATTAATTTCAATCAATGCACTACGACAGAATCGCCAGGAGAACCGCCGCCGCTGAAATGTGCTTTACGGTAAACGGCCTGGACTGCATCATCATGCGCATCAATTGCCGTACTCAGTGCATCCTGTGCCGCCAGTAATGCACGGCGTTCCAGGGTATCGAAGATGCAGAGTCGGTGACGCAGCTCGCGAGGAAGAATTGCCAGAACCGCAGGGATCAGTTTCTGAATTTTTTCCCTTTGCGCATTCGTTTCACCTTTCAACCAACGATGATAGATATTCTGCTGATTGTTCCAGTCCTTGCCTGGTACCAGGGGCAATTCGCCGCCCCCCTGGTGCAGATATTCTTCAGTAATTGCGTTAGCGACCCACGCCTGCCCTTTTTCGGCTGCCAGGGCTAACAACACTGATTCGATGTGCTCATGCTTGATTTTCATGAATCAACTCCCATCAGCTTTTTCGTAGTAGTTTTATTTCTGCCAATAGTTAAAATTGCATCGGCAGAAAATAATCCGTTTGATGCATGAGCGATTTTTTCAGCGTAATTTGTTTCGCCGGTATATTCTGTGCGAGGCAATTTTCCGTTATCCATCCATTTGTAGATTGCTCTTTGGCTGACACCACAAACGTCGGCCACAACAGAAACGCGAACAGTTTTGATTACATCTTCAAGTGTTTTCTGGTTCATATCATCCTCACAATGTGAACTTTGAGTACATGCTATAACAGAACTGACAGTACATTCAAGAGCGAATATCATTGAACTTATGGTTCATGAAGATAAAGCGCGTAAAGAGTTCGCCAGTAGGCTTGCGCTAGCCTGTGAAAACGCTGGTTATGAACAACATGGAAGGCAGGCAGAAATTGCCCGTCGAATGAAATTAACACCAAAAGCGGTTAGCAAATGGTTTAATGGTGAAACAATTCCTCGCCGAGAGAAATTAAGGGAATTAGCAACACTCATTGGAACAACACCAACCTATCTTTTGGGAGAGGATACAGAAGAAAGTGGACAGATACGTTTCTATCAGGAGTTAAATCCAAGACAAAAAATCATCATTGACCTTCTGGACGAGCTCCCTGACAGTGAGACAGATGAACTTTTAAAAACTCTTGAGGAGAAAAAACAGAAGTACAATGCAATTTACGAAGAGTTAGCACGAAAGAAAAAACAAAAAGCCTCTTAAACCAGCATAAATCCGGTAGCGTCCCCCTCCGGGTTTGTGCTTCACTTTATCCCGTCTCATTTTTTTATACATAAAATGTACTTAAAGTACTTTACAATGATGAACACAAAGTACATTATATACCTACCAACCCACCCCGCCCCACAGAACGCCGGGCAATACTTCGAGTTACCAGGCAGTGGTCAGGGGTTAAGTAGCCAGCCCGAGGCGTATGAACATGACGGCGGGATTCAAATTTTGCAGTGCAGCAGTTAGTTCCGCCACCCGGCGTTAAGGGGATAGATAAGATGGTGCATTACGAAGTAGTTCAGTATTTGATGGATTGTTGCGGTATCACTTACAACCAGGCTGTGCAGGCTTTACGCAGCAACGACTGGGATCTCTGGCAGGCAGAAGTCGCTATACGTAGCAACAAGATGTGAGATTCGCAAAATGCAAAAAATCGACCTCGGCAACAACGAATCCCTGGTGTGCGGCGTGTTCCCCAACCAGGATGGAACGTTCACTGCCATGACGTATACCAAAAGCAAAACATTTAAAACCGAAACTGGTGCGCGCCGATGGTTGGAGAAGCACACAGTAAGCTAACGATTAAAACGTCTACTCCTGCTGTTCCAGAATAACTTCATAAAATGGGAGTATTTTTCGGTGACGAGATAATAAGAACAGTTTGCGCTATCACTCTGATGTTGAATGATGCCCTTCCGTTCTAATTTTTTCATAACCGGGTTACGGCAAGGAGAAGTGATAATAAGATTTCCTGTTTTAAGGAAATCTTTAAATACAGCGATTTCTTTCTCAGATAAACGAAGCAATACTCGTTGCTCTGGTAGTAATGAATAATGCTTTTGAATATGTGCTCGCAATCTTGAGAAGGAAATGGCGACCACGAAAGAAAAGGCAAAAACGATAATCTGAAAGAGCCAAGGTATTTCAGTATAAGCATTGAATGCGACAGTAAACTCTTTCGGTATCAGCCAGAGAGTGAGACCAAAAATGATAATCGTATACATAAGTCTTTCGAGTGGCTCGTTAGCAAAAAGTTTCAACAATGGAGTAAATACATCCAACATATCAATAACTCTCAACTGTAAGGGTATTGAAATGTTAACACAAGCTCTCGCTGTAGGGGTATAGCCGAGACCACCGAAGCCCGGAGGTGGTGAAATAAAACCGGGCACAACACGAAGGCGCATTTCCGATATCCATAAAGAGTCGGTCTTGTCTGTTAAATTTAAATGGTGGGAGTGCGCCTCCGGTTGTAAATAACGACATTGCTGTGTGTAGTCCTGGCGGCATCAGTTTTTTTCTTGAAGTTCGGCTGATGTCCGCCCTTTTTAAAGTGAATTTTGTGATGCGGTGAATGCGGCTAAGCGCACGTGGCACAGTTAAAAGTCATGTTAGTCCTTATTGGTTTGGGTGGGAAAGCCGACTGTAATTGTTAACTGGTTGCAGTCACCTGGAGGCACCAGGCACCGCATCAACAAAGTTCATTTGTAAAAATGGAGATAATTATGATTGCACATCACTTCGGAACTGATGAAATACCACGTCAGTGTGTGACTCCTGGCGATTATGTTCTTCATGAAGGCCGGACATATATTGCCTCGGCAAACAATATTAAAAAGCGAAAACTATATATTCGTAACCTGACCACAAAAACATGCATTACTGACCGCATGATTAAAGTCTTCCTCGGTCGTGATGGTTTACCTGTAAAGGCGGAGTCATGGTGATGACTAAGAAAATAAAATGTGCTTACCACCTTTGCAAAAAAGACGTTGAAGAAAGCAAAGCTATTGAAAGAATGCTTCACTTCATGCACGGGATTTTATCAAAAGACGAACCGAGAAAATATTGCAGTGAAGCTTGTGCCGAAAAAGACCAGATGGCACATGAACTTTAATTAATTGACTATTCGAAACTGAATTTATGCCAGAAATGGCAGGTATTCGCTCAACCTTAATTAAGGAGAAAAACATGATTACCAATTATGAAGCCACTGTTGTAACTACCGATGACATTGTTCACGAGGTGAATCTGGAAGGAAAGCGCATTGGCTACGTAATTAAAACAGAAAATAAAGAAACCCCATTCACTGTGGTTGATATCGATGGTCCATCAGGCAACGTAAAAACACTTGATGAAGGTGTCAAAAAAATGTGCCTGGTGCATATCGGAAAGAATCTGCCCGCAGAAAAAAAAGCCGAATTTCTGGCAACTCTAATTGCAATGAAATTAAAAGGTGAAATCTGAAAGAAATAGCCTGCGTATGGCGCAGGCTATGAACAGTGTGTATCCGGCAAGATCATTCACTGAACAAAACGAATTTTAATCTGAGTTGAGGTTAAAAAACAATGAGCACAAAACCACTCTTCCTGTTACGGAAAGCGAAAAAATCATCCGGTGAACCTGACGTCGTCCTGTGGGCAAGCAACGATTTTGAATCGACCTGTGCCACTCTGGACTACCTGATCGTTAAGTCAGGTAAAAAACTGAGCAGCTATTTTAAAGCTGTTGCCACGAATTTTCCTGTCGTTAATGACCTGCCCGCTGAAGGTGAGATCGATTTTACCTGGAGTGAACGCTATCAACTCAGCAAAGACTCCATGACATGGGAACTAAAACCGGGAGCAGCACCAGACAACGCTCACTATCAAGGCAATACCAACGTCAACGGCGAAGACATGACTGAGATTGAGGAGAATATGCTACTCCCAATTTCTGGCCAGGAACTGCCCATTCGTTGGCTTGCTCAACACGGCAGCGAAAAACCGGTAACGCACGTTTCACGCGACGGACTCCAGGCATTACACATTGCTCGGGCTGAAGAACTACCGGCTGTTACTGCCCTGGCTGTTTCCCACAAAACCAGCCTGCTCGACCCGCTGGAAATTCGCGAACTCCACAAACTGGTTCGTGACACTGACAAAGTTTTCCCTAATCCTGGTAATTCAAACCTGGGACTGATAACTGCTTTTTTCGAAGCATACCTGAACGCTGACTACACCGATCGAGGACTGCTGACAAAAGAGTGGATGAAGGGTAATCGTGTTTCACACATCACTCGCACGGCTTCCGGTGCTAATGCTGGCGGCGGAAACCTCACCGATCGCGGCGAAGGTTTCGTACACGATCTGACGTCACTGGCGCGCGACGTAGCCACTGGCGTACTGGCCCGTTCAATGGATCTGGACATCTATAACCTTCATCCGGCACACGCTAAACGCATTGAGGAAATTATCGCTGAAAATAAACCGCCCTTTTCTGTTTTCCGCGACAAATTCATCACCATGCCTGGCGGGCTGGATTATTCCCGCGCCATCGTGGTTGCGTCCGTAAAAGAAGCACCAATTGGGATCGAGGTCATCCCCGCGCACGTCACTGAATATCTGAACAAAGTACTGACTGAAACCGATCATGCCAACCCTGATCCGGAAATCGTGGATATTGCCTGCGGTCGCTCCTCTGCCCCGATGCCGCAGCGAGTAACAGAAGAAGGAAAACAGGATGATGAAGAAAAACCGCAACCATCTGGAACAACGGCAGTTGAACAGGGAGAGGCTGAAACAATGGAACCGGACGCAACTGAACATCATCAGGACACGCAGCCGCTGGATGCTCAGTCACAGGTAAATTCTGTTGATGCGAAATATCAGGAACTGCGGGCAGAACTCCATGAAGCCCGGAAAAACATTCCATCAAAAAATCCTGTCGATGCCGATAAATTGCTTGCTGCATCACGTGGTGAATTTGTTGACGGAATTAGCGACCCGAACGATCCGAAATGGGTAAAGGGGATCCAGACTCGCGATTGTGTGTACCAGAACCAGCCAGAAACGGAAAAAACCAGCCCAGATATGAATCAACCTGAGCCAGTAGTGCAACAGGAACCGGAAATAGCCTGCAATGCCTGCGGCCAGACTGGCGGGGATAACTGCCCTGACTGTGGTGCGGTGATGGGCGACGCAACATACCAGGAAACATTCGATGAAGAGAGTCAGGTTGAAGCTAAGGAAAATGATCCGGAGGAAATGGAAGGCGCTGAACATCCGCACAATGAGAATGCTGGCAGCGATCCGCATCGCGATTGCAGTGATGAAACTGGCGAAGTCGCAGATCCCGTAATCGTAGAAGACATAGAGCCAGGTATTTATTACGGAATTTCGAATGAGAATTACCACGCGGGTCCCGGTATCAGTAAGTCTCAGCTCGATGACATTGCTGATACTCCGGCACTATATTTGTGGCGTAAAAATGCCCCCGTGGACACCACAAAGACAAAAACGCTCGATTTAGGAACTGCTTTCCACTGCCGGGTACTTGAACCGGAAGAATTCAGTAACCGCTTTATCGTAGCACCTGAATTTAACCGCCGTACAAACGCCGGAAAAGAAGAAGAGAAAGCGTTTCTGATGGAATGCGCAAGCACAGGAAAAACGGTTATCACTGCGGAAGAAGGCCGGAAAATTGAACTCATGTATCAAAGCGTTATGGCTTTGCCGCTGGGGCAATGGCTTGTTGAAAGCGCCGGACACGCTGAATCATCAATTTACTGGGAAGATCCTGAAACAGGAATTTTGTGTCGGTGCCGTCCGGACAAAATTATCCCTGAATTTCACTGGATCATGGACGTGAAAACTACGGCGGATATTCAACGATTCAAAACCGCTTATTACGACTACCGCTATCACGTTCAGGATGCATTCTACAGTGACGGTTATGAAGCACAGTTTGGAGTGCAGCCAACTTTCGTTTTTCTGGTTGCCAGCACAACTATTGAATGCGGACGTTATCCGGTTGAAATTTTCATGATGGGCGAAGAAGCAAAACTGGCAGGTCAACAGGAATATCACCGCAATCTGCGAACCCTGTCTGACTGCCTGAATACCGATGAATGGCCAGCTATTAAGACATTATCACTGCCCCGCTGGGCTAAGGAATATGCAAATGACTAAGCAACCACCAATCGCAAAAGCCGATCTGCAAAAAACTCAGGGAAACCGTGCACCAGCAGCAGTTAAAAATAGCGACGTGATTAGTTTTATTAACCAGCCATCAATGAAAGAGCAACTGGCAGCAGCTCTTCCACGCCATATGACGGCTGAACGTATGATCCGTATCGCCACCACAGAAATTCGTAAAGTTCCGGCGTTAGGAAACTGTGACACTATGAGTTTTGTCAGTGCGATCGTACAGTGTTCACAGCTCGGACTTGAGCCAGGTAGCGCCCTCGGTCATGCATATTTACTGCCTTTTGGTAATAAAAACGAAAAGAGCGGTAAAAAGAACGTTCAGCTAATCATTGGCTATCGCGGCATGATTGATCTGGCTCGCCGTTCTGGTCAAATCGCCAGCCTGTCAGCCCGTGTTGTCCGTGAAGGTGACGAGTTTAGCTTCGAATTTGGCCTTGATGAAAAGTTAATACACCGCCCGGGAGAAAACGAAGATGCCCCGGTTACCCACGTCTATGCTGTCGCAAGACTGAAAGACGGAGGTACTCAGTTTGAAGTTATGACGCGCAAACAGATTGAGCTGGTGCGCAGCCTGAGTAAAGCTGGTAATAACGGGCCGTGGGTAACTCACTGGGAAGAAATGGCAAAGAAAACGGCTATTCGTCGCCTGTTCAAATATCTGCCCGTATCAATTGAGATCCAGCGTGCAGTATCAATGGATGAAAAGGAACCACTGACAATCGATCCTGCAGATTCCTCTGTATTAACCGGGGAATACAGTGTAATCGATAATTCAGAGGAATAATTCAGCCTGGCGGTGTAATGCACCGCCAACTTGAAATATTTTTTATGAGAAAAATTATGAGATATGACAATGTTAAACCATGTCCATTTTGTGGTTGTCCATCAGTAACGGTGAAAGCCATTTCAGGATATTACCGAGCGAAGTGTAACGGATGCGAATCCCGAACCGGTTATGGTGGAAGTGAAAAAGAAGCACTCGAAAGATGGAATAAACGAACCACTGGAAATAATAATGGAGGTGTTCATGTATAAAATTACCGCCACTATTGAAAAGGAAGGTGGCACTCCTACTAACTGGACAAGATATTCAAAATCTAAACTAACGAAATCAGAATGCAAAAAAATGCTCTCAGGTAAAAAAGAAGCAGGCGTTTCCAGAGAGCAGAAAGTAAAACTGATAAATTTTAATTGCGAGAAACTTCAGTCCTCGAGAATTGCATTGTATTCAAATTAAAACTTCATAGCTGATTATTAATAATCAACATCGGGCGTCAATTTCAGTCTAACATTGGCGCCTGCCAGAGGTGATGCGATGGCACAAGTAATCTTTAATGAAGAGTGGATGGTTGAATACGGCCTGATGCTTCGCACTGGTCTGGGGGCCAGACAAATTGAAGCATACCGCCAGAACTGTTGGGTGGAGGGCTTCCACTTCAAACGAGTATCTCCTTTAGGTAAGCCAGACAGCAAACGAGGGATTATCTGGTACAACTATCCAAAGATAAATCAGTTTATCAAAGACTCATGATATGTCTAAATTACCAACAGGTGTCGAGATTAGAGGTAGATACATTCGCATCTGGTTCATGTTTCGAGGAAAACGATGTCGGGAAACATTAAAAGGCTGGGAGATTACAAACAGTAATATTAAAAAGGCCGGAAATTTAAGATCGCTGATAGTTCATGAAATAAACTCCGGTGAATTTGAGTATTTAAGACGTTTTCCCCAGTCCAGCACTGGGGCAAAAATGGTGACAACGAGAGTCATAAAAACGTTCGGAGAGCTTTGTGATATCTGGACAAAAATTAAAGAGACAGAGTTAACAACAAACACAATGAAGAAAACGAAATCACAATTAAAAACACTCAGAATAATAATTTATGAAAGTACCCCGATATCACATATTCGTTATAGCGATATCTTAAACTACCGGAATGAACTGCTGCATGGAGAAACGCTTTACCTGGATAATCCAAGATCCAACAAAAAAGGAAGAACCGTGCGCACAGTTGATAACTATATCGCCCTGCTCTGTTCGCTGTTGCGTTTTGCGTATCAGTCGGGATTTATATCAACTAAACCATTTGAAGGAGTAAAAAAATTACAGCGAAACAGAATAAAGCCTGATCCGTTATCTAAAACAGAATTCAATGCATTAATGGAAAGTGAAAAAGGACAGAGCCAGAACTTGTGGAAATTTGCCGTTTACTCAGGACTTCGTCACGGGGAACTGGCAGCTCTGGCGTGGGAGGATGTGGATCTCGAAAAGGGAATAGTGAATGTCAGAAGAAACCTGACGATACTTGATATGTTCGGTCCCCCAAAAACAAATGCCGGGATCCGAACAGTAACACTACTGCAGCCTGCTCTTGAAGCACTGAAGGAGCAATACAAACTGACCGGGCATCATCGCAAAAGCGAAATCACCTTTTATCATCGGGAGTACGGCAGAACCGAAAAGCAAAAACTGCATTTTGTTTTCATGCCCAGGGTGTGTAACGGAAAACAAAAACCTTATTACTCGGTAAGCAGTTTGGGGGCAAGGTGGAATGCAGCAGTAAAACGTGCTGGTATTCGCCGCCGTAATCCGTACCATACGC